>Ga0255088_1000231_pt1 | contig 29022 bp, 32 predicted proteins | sample Colum_Miss_RepB__2_FD_188587 | JGI IMG/M metagenome (GOLD analysis project Ga0255088, IMG submission 188587) | Freshwater microbial communities from Columbia River, Oregon, United States - Colum_Miss_RepB_8d | ecosystem: Environmental > Aquatic > Freshwater > River | place: USA: Oregon...
GTCTAGAGATGGTCGTATTCATGGTTATATTAATACTCTTGGTGCTGTGACTGGACGTATGTCCAGCAAAGAACCAAATATTCAACAAGTTCATTCTGATCCTAGAGCAAGAGCTTTGTTTATTCCTAAGAAAGATTGGGTTCTTGTTGGCTCTGACCTTAAAGGTCTAGAACTAAGAATGCTTGCCCACTATCTACATCCATTTGATAATGGGTCATATGCCAAGGAAGTTTGTGAAGGAGACATCCATACTCACAACCAAAAGGCTATGGAACTAGAGTCTAGAAATACAGCTAAGACTGCAATCTATTGCTTCTTATATGGTGGTGGTGATGAGAAGTTTGCCAAGACTATTGGCTCTTCTACTTACAAAGCCGAACAAACCAAGAATAAACTACTTAGTAATATTCCTGGACTTAAGAAACTAATTGAAAATTGTCGCTTTGATACACTAGACAAGGGATATGTCAAGCCATTTAATTGGCGACCTGTCTTTGTTCGTAAGGAACACGCTGCTCTCAATACCTTGCTTCAATCCTCGGGTGCTCACATTGCCAAGGCTTGGGCTTGTGTAGCTGATCAACGCCTAAGAATGGAAGTAGGTCAAGATAAGTTTAATTGGGTTGCTTCTGTACATGACGAACTTCAAGTAGAATGTCATCCAGATGTAGCTCATAAGGTTGGTAATATTCTGTGTGAATCTTCAACTACTGCGGGTGAATTACTTCGTAGCAACTGTAAGATTGAAGCAGAATACAAAATTGGAAACAACTGGTCGGAGACACATTAATGGAATTTAAACAAGTAATTTCATTTATTGGTTTATGTGTTCTAGTTTATGCCTTTTATCAGATGTTACAAATTGTTTTAGGAAACGACGAATGACAGATCCAGTATCCTTTATGCGCCAAGTAAACGAGTTTATAGCAAACAATCCAACCCATCCTATTGTGGTTGAATACAACCGTGGAGAGATTGGATTAGGTTATATTATTCGACATTGGCAGGAGATTCATAATGAGAATTATTCAGATTAGTGGGAAGGGAAGAGTAGGTAAAACTACTCTTGCCAATTTAATTGCAAAACATTCTTTTGAACTTGGATATAATCCAGTTATTATTCCTTTTGCTTTAGTCATTAAGGAAATGGCAGAAGCAAAGGGCTTAACAAAAGAATCTGATTCAACCAAGTATCGGGAGTTTTGTCAGAATCTAGGAGCTACAAAACGAATTGAAGATGAAGACTATTGGGTTACAAGAACCTACGAAAAGATTCAAGAGTATATGATTAAGGAAATTGATAATAAGAAAGCGGGAAAAACTCATTACGAATACGTCATCATTCAAGATGATGTACGCTATATGAATGAACTTGCTCTTGGTCGTGACCTTGTTGCTACTCAGATCTTTATTGATTCTGGTATCCGAGAACTTTCTGAAAACAATGCTGAGTGGAGACAGCATGAAAGCGAAGTATTAGCAAATCTAGTAGAAGAATCTTTTGGTTCTCCAAATAGTGAGTATGAAGAATTGTTTGATGTGATTATTCAGAACGACGGTACTCCCGTGGAACTGGAAAAAGAAGTTAAGGAAAATATCAAGGAATGGTTAGACCTTGGATACATTGAACTAGAGGCATATGATGAAGCCGAATGAAGCTATTCTTGACGGAGATATTATTGCTTATAGAGCTGCCTTCTGGGCAGACTCTGAAGGCATTGATGAACTACCGGGTCGTATTGCAAAAGATATTCAAAACTGGACCCCATCTGGTGTTGATACAATCTACATTGCAATGTCGTGTCCAAGGACTCACAACTTTCGTCGCATGTTGTGGCCTGTTTATAAGCAGCACCGTGATGATTTCAAGTCACCTGATTCAATGAAGGTAGCCTTAGAATGTATTTACGCTATACCAAATACCACAGTACGATGTGTAAACAATCTAGAAGCAGACGATCTTATTGGAATGCTGGTGTCCGAAGGCAGGGCAATTGGAGTGACGGTAGACAAGGATCTTCGTCAGGTTCCGGGTTGGCATTGGAATCCAGACAAAGAGCCAGAGCCAGTCCAGGTATCTGGCGAAGAGGCCGATAAGTACTTCTATCAACAATGGATGACTGGAGATACCACAGATAATATCTGGGGTTTATGGAAAGTTGGACCAGCTAAGGCCAAGAAAGTACTAGAACAAACCCCTAAGGAACAATGGGATGAGGTTATTATGACTATGTATAAGGAAGAGGATTGGGCTAAGCGTCCTGAAAATAAACGACCTGTTGAGATGTATCGGGAAGAGTTTGCCCTATCCCAAGCCCGTTGTGTTCGTATCCTTAGGGCTGGAGATTATAACAAAGAAGCACATTCTATCTACCTGTGGGGCCCAAATAACCTTGCAGTTAGAAACATTTTGGATTTAGAGAAGGGAGTTTTAAAAGAACATGAGTAAGTTACTACAAGAGTTTACTGCCATTGACAAGTACTGTCGATGGATGCCAGAAAAGAATCGAAGAGAGACTTGGACCGAGGCTGTTGACCGTTACTTTAATTACCTTATTGCTAGACTAGACCTTAAGGATCGTCTTAGTAATGAGGATTGGGTAGAGTTGCACAAAGCTAAGGATATGATGAAGGACTATCAGGTCTTTGGATCCATGCGGGCTCTTATGACCGCTGGTCCTGCCTTGGATAAGGATGATGTTGCAGCTTATAATTGTTGTTATATTGCCATTAACGATACCCAAGACTTTGGTAATATCCTGTATACACTAGCCTGTGGTACTGGAGTTGGGTTCTCAGTTGAACGAGAAAACATTAATAACCTACCTATAATTGCTGATACAATCACTAAGGTAGATGAAAAACTAGTTGTCCCAGATTCACGAGAAGGCTGGGCTGATACCTATGTTTCCTTTATTAAGGGCTTGTATAATGGCAAGCATTATGAAGTAGACTTTAGTGAGATTCGTCCTGCTGGAGCAAGACTTAAGACCTTTGGTGGTCGAGCTTCTGGTCCAGAACCATATATTAAGTTAATTAAGTTTACTGCCAAGGTATTTCATAATGCCAAGGGCCGTAAGCTTAAGTCACTAGAGGTACATGATCTTGTTTGTCAGATTGCCGAGTCAATCATTTCAGGTGGTGTACGCCGTTCTGCTCTGATTTCCTTGTCTGATCTTTCAGATAATGAAATGGCACATGCAAAGTCTGGACCTTGGTGGGAAACCCATGGTCGTAGATCACTTGCTAATAACTCAGCCGTGTATGAAACAAAGCCAGATATGGGTATGTTCCTACACGAATGGTCAGCTCTGTACAACAGTCGATCTGGTGAACGTGGTATCTGTAACCGAGAAGCAATGCGTAAGCTTGCAGAACGGGCAGGACGGGATCCTAAGTACGCCTTTGGAACCAATCCATGTTCGGAGATTATCCTAAGACCAGATCAATTCTGTAACCTCTCAACCATTGCTGTTCGTCCAGACGACCAAGCTCCACAACTTATTGATAAGATTAGATATGCAACCATTCTTGGTACTCTTCAGTCAGCTCTTACTGATTTCAAGTATTTTGAATCCAGAAGACAAATCAACTTCAAGAAGAACTGCGAAGAAGAGCGACTACTTGGAGTATCTATGACTGGTATCTTTGATAATAATCTTACCAATGGTGGTCATGGTCCTCAAGAATTACAAAAGTTACTAGAAGCATTGCACTATGTAGCTCATGCTACAAACCGCAAGTGGGCAGAACTAATTAATATTCCTGTAAGTAAGTCCATTACTTGCATTAAACCCGAAGGAACTACAAGTTGTGTGGCTGGTACTGCATCTGGTCTACATCCAAGATTCAGTAAGTTCTACATTCGTCGTAGTCAGATGCCTGTAGGATCACCTATGACTCAATTCCTAAAGGATGCTGGAGTTCCATGGCAACCTTTCTTCTACAACCCAGATAACATGGTTGTGTTTGAGTTTCCTGTAAAGGCAGACTTTGGAGTTACAGAAGAAGAAATGAGTTCAATTGGTCATCTTAATCTTTGGTTATCATATCAACTTTGGTATTGTGATCACAAGCCAAGTGTAACTGTTAACTATACAGATAAGGATTTCTTGGTAATTGGTAGTTGGTTATGGACCTATTGGGATTATGTATCTGGTGTATCGTTCTTACCAAAGGATGACAACACTTATGAGCATACCCCATTTGAAACCATTACTGAAGAACAGTATAATGAGTTAAATGCCAAGATGCCAAAGTCTATTGATTGGAGTCTTCTTTCACAGTATGAACAAGAAGATACAACTAAGTCATCTCATGCTATGGTTTGTACAGCAGCGGGATGTGAATTAACCTAAGGAGTTCCTATGCCAACGATGTTTATTGAAACCGAATATGATATGGATCAGGCGCTAGCCGAAACTATTAAACTAGTCAAGCTTAAAGATGCCACCCTTGATGTTGGTTTTAACAACATGCGAATGGTAAATATATTTCTGGATAATCTACATTCCTCACTACAGGAAAACAAGATTACTCCAGAAGATAAGAGATTTCACCTTAATATATTGGTTAAGAATAATGAACAAACTTGAAATCCTATTAAAGAAATACCGTGAGGGCGGGGTCCAAAACCAGGACCTCGCCCTTTGTTTGCACTATATAAATCAAATGCAGTTAGAAAAGGTTAGAAATGAAACCAGAGTGTCACATACCGAAGGAACTGATACAGTATCTAGAGAAGATAATAATACTAGTTCCAAACGATCTAAAGCTAAAAGACTTTGATCGTGGTTTTAAAGCTGGTCAATTAGAAGTTTTAAATAAACTTCGTGCTTTACTGGAATCCCAGGAAAGGAGGTAACTATGGGTAAGGGCGGTGGTAGTGGTGGAATATCACAAAAACAAATGGAAGCTCAAATGCGGCAGCAAGAAGAAATGTTTAATAGACAAATGGCCTTGCAGCAGCAGTACCAAGTTGAAGCTGAAAATCGTCTACGTTTAGAACGTGAACGCGAAAAGCAGCAAGAATACGTCCGAAGGGTTGAAGCAGCACAAGCCAAGGAAGGTACTCGTATTAAAGAAGAGAAACAAGAAGCTGCAACATTTAGAGAAATGACTGGTCAAGTTAATCAAGAAGATACCAGTGATTTCGGTGGTGGCTTTAATCTTGATATGCCAACAATAGAAAGACCGGGTTACGAACAAGAAGATAGACCCCTATAAGGAGAGACAATGAACCAAGAAAAGACAATTAAAGATAGGTGGTTAACCCTCCATAATAAACGTACTACAAAACTAGATAAGGCTAGAGCATGTGCAGCTGTTACTGTACCCACCCTATTGCCCTATCAATCAATGACTGGAGAGGATAACCTCTTTCAGACTTATTCTTCGGTTCAATCACGGGGTGTTACTTCTCTTGCCAGCAAGATCCTAAGCGTATTAATTCCATTAAATGATACACCATTCTTTTCGTTTGGTTTAAAGAATGGCCGAGAGCCTACTCCAGATATTAAGGAATACTTGGATAAGCTATCCTTTCAAGTTTATAGAAAGCTAATCTCTAATAACCTAAGAGAAATGGCTTATCTGGCTATTCAACACTTGATTGTTGTTGGTGATATTCTTATAGTAATGGAAAATGACTATAGTTTCCGTGTCATTCGACTAGATCAATTTGTTATCCGTCGAGATGTAAATGGTTCAGTTAAAGAGTTTATCTACTTAGAGTTCATTTCACCAAGCAATGAGGAACCAGCAAGTGCCTATGATTTCATTTCGGGGGAGGAAAAACAAACAGGTTATAAGACAGTTTACATTAGAGTCTCCCAAGACGAAGACAACAAGCAATGGAAAGTTGAAAAAGAAATGGATGGAGAACTCTTTGATACTGGCTATTATGATATTCTTCCTTATATTCTTTTACGTTGGTCTAGTATTGCTGGCGAAGATTATGGTCGTTCACATGTCGAGGATATTTACTCTGACATTCGTACACTTGAGTCCTATAGCCGTGCTCTTATCCAAGGAATGGCTGCTGGTTCAACCTTCTTTATGGGTATTGATCCCGCTGGCGTTACTGAAATTGATGACTTAGCTGGTGCTCAGAATGGACAATGGGTTGCAGCTAGAAAGAACGATGTCTTTGTAATCTCTCCAAGTGAAACAATGAATCCTCAGCTTCAATCATCTAGTGCAGCTGTAGAAGCTATGCGTAAAGAGGTAGGCCAAGGCTTCCTGTTACAGACCGCAGCCATGCCTACAGGAGATCGTGTCACAGCAACGGCTATTAGAGCCGTAGGTAACGAGCTAGAAACCATCCTAGGTGGTACATTCTCGGCTATTGCTAGAGACTTTATGATTCCAATTATCAAAAGAACCATCTACTTGATGTTAGAAAACAACGAGATAGATCAACGCATGGCTCAGCAGTTTGATGAAGATAATGGTATTCTTAATATCGAAATCCTAACTGGTTTACAATCACTTAGTCGAGAGTCTGATATTACTAAACTATTACAAATGGGTGAAATGATTCGTAATCTTCCACCTGAAGCAGCCGCTTCTTTTAAATGGGAATCATATGCCCGTGCTTTAATTACTTCAATGGGTTTTGATGCCAACAACTGGGTACGCAGTGCTGAAGAAATCAAACGAGAGAAGATGGAAATGGCTAAGGCTCAGCAGCAAATGGAAATGCAAAAGATGTTTGCAGGAGCCGCTGCAAATGCTATGGGTGGTGCTGCTCAACAAGATCTCATTAATACAGGCGGTGAGAATATCCCACCTGAAATGGCTCAACAAGCAATGCAAATGCTAGGAGGACAACCCAATGGCTAAACGACCAGATAAAAAATCAATGCCTTGTAATAAACCTAGAGCATCTACCTCTGCTGGTAAAAAGAAAATGGTTAAAGCATGTGCCAATGGACAAGAAAAAATCATTCACTTTGGAGCAAAAGGTTATGGTCACAACTATAGTTCGGAAGCTCGTAAGTCTTTCAAAGCACGGCATAACTGCGACGCTGCTGATAATAAATTAACCGCTAAATACTGGGCCTGTAAGAATCTTTGGGCAGGACCTGGTGGTTCTAAGGCATCTTGTCCCAAGGGTAGAAAGTGTAAGGGATGACTGATAAGAAACAATCAGCGGTTGCTCGTAGACTTTCTCAGAAACTAAGTACACTTTCAACTGAAACATCTATTATTGGGGATCAAAACCTTAATAATGCCATTAGCGACTTAGAGACACAATCTAATTACTTAACTTCTGAACTACCTACCATTAAAGATAATGCAAGTTATGCTCAGGCTAACGTGTCTTTTCATTCTGATCCCACAAACTTAGGTGGATGGGAAGCTCGTATTTTAGATTTAGAAAACAATCCATCTGGTGGTGGAGGTATTGATCCAACAGATCCAACCCAACCAATTCTTATATGGGATAATTTTATTCAACAGAGTAATGGTGATGAATCTGGAACTGTACTTCCATATTCTTTTGCAGGACCACCTCGGCCTACAAGCAGCAAAACCCTAACTCCTACTGGATTAATTATCTATGAAGCTAACTCTGAAACAGATCATATTGGAATTGTTCAAGTTACCTTAGAACAACTTGTAGGTAGTGGGTATTTAAATTTAGTCAATGCTCCAACCCTTGATTCTTTTGTATTTGATGATTTAAATACCATTTACTTTATTATCAAAACAGAGAACCCAACTGATTCATATAAAATTAAACTTGGATTGTTTGCAGATATTGCTAATCCAACTCAAGGTATTTATTTTGAAGGTACAAGTGGAGCTAATTGGGTTCCAACTACAGATGATGGAACAGCCTCTACAGGAACAACAACAGCATTGGCATCTTCTACATGGTATACTTTAAAGATTCAAAAGAAATCAGCAACGAGTGTTGGATTTACAGTTAATACAGGAACTGAAGTAGTCTTATCTACCAATATTCCAACAGGTTTTTTAACTTGTGGTGTTTATTTTCAAAATACAACAGGTTCACCTAGTGAAGATATTTCTTTTAAACTTGACTTTTTTAGTCTTAAATTAGGAGATGTAACTCCAGTATTACCTACAGGTACTACTGTAGAAGGTACTACTAATGAAGTAGAAGTCACAAGTGTTGGTTCGGTTTATACTATAGGATTACCTGATAATGTAACTATAACTGGAACTTTAACTGCTGATGATATTTTATCAAAGATTTCAGGTCCAACTGTTGTTGATTGTAAAAACACATCTGGAAATACTTTACCTAAAGGAACACCTGTTTACATTTCAGGTACTGTAGGTGGTTCAGGTGTTATTGAAGTTCAACAATCTTTTAATGATAATCCTGCTACAATGCCAGCTATTGGTTTGTTATACACTGAAATTTTAAATAATGAATTTGGGCATGTTGTTTTACTTGGTAGTTTATCAAACGTATCTACAGATATCTTTACTTTAGGTTCAACTTTATACGTTGATCAAACTATTGGGGGAAATGCAATAGGACTAACACAAACTCGTCCTACAGGTGTTGATCAGTTAGTGCAGAATATTGGAAGAGTTGGTAGATCCCAAGCAAATACTGGAGAAATATTAGTTACAGGAGCTGGCAGAACAAATGCAATTCCTAATAATGTTTATTTATCTAATATTGTAGACGGTGACGCAACAAATCCAACAACATCTATTAACTTTTATGAAGATTTCTTTGGCAATTCTACGGAATCTGGCGAAACAGGTACACACGGTTGGACTGTTTTAAATGGTATTGTTGCTCAAATAACATCAGAATTAAATCATCCTGGTATAGTAAGGTTTAGAGGCTCAACAACTGCTAATCAAGTTGCTTATTTTTCCTTAAGCATTGCTTCTGGTATTAATTCTTTTGCTACTTCGCAACTTAATATGACTAATTTTATTTTTAAACAAGTACAAACAGATACTGATACAACTAGAATTTTTGGTTGTCTTGATTCTATGGCTAATACTGTTCCAAATGGGATATATATTAGAAAAGCTTCTGGTAGTCCTGATTACTATGCTGTTGTTAGAAATTCACTTGCTGAAAATACAGCTTTATTATTTACCCAAGATACAGCATGGAAAAATATTAAAATTACAAAAGTTGGATCTAATTATGAATTTCGTGTAAATGGAAACAGTCCTGTAACAGTTTCACCACCAGCAGGGAATATGCCTGGAGCATTAACTCTTTCTGTTTTATTTTCTTCAACTACTGCAAGTTTAACACGAAATGTAGATTTAGATTTTTGGTCGTTTAAACTTTCAAGCATGACTAGATAAGGAACTTATATGGCAAGTAAAAAAAATTGGATTAAAGGTGCTATTAAGCGACCTGGTGCTTTAACTAAGAAAGCCAAGGCAGCTGGCAAATCTATCTCTTCTTATTGCAAGGGTGGTAAACTAACTACCCAGACCAAGCGTCAATGCAATCTAGCCAAGACCCTCAAGGGTTTCAACAAATAACCTAGGAGTTAGAATCTATGCCTAAGGATGCATGTTACAAGAAAGTTATGAAGGCATATAAAGGTAAGCACAGTGCTTACGCCTCGGGTTCTATGGTCAAATGCCGTAAGGTAGGAGCTAAGAACTGGGGTAATAAGACCAAGAAAGGAGGGCGTTAAGATGCCAAAAGTAGGTAAGAAATCATTCCCTTACACAGCTAAGGGCAAAGCCGATGCAAAGGCCGAAGCCAAGAAAACTGGTAAGAAGATGTCAACAAAGAAGGGTATGAAGTAATGGCTGACTTTTCCTTAGAAAAAAAGGAAGGTCTGCATGGTTGGTTCAAGCGGAACAATGGTAAGGGTTGGATAAACTGTAAGACGGGTGGGCCATGTGGTCGTAAGTCTGCCAAGTCCGGTGGCTCTTATCCCGCTTGCCGACCAACCAAAGCACAATGTACAAGTAAAGGTGTAAAAGCAAAGAAAAGTTCTAAACCAGTGTCTTGGGAATCCAAGAAGAAAGGAAAAAAATAATGGCAAAGAAAAAGAAAATGTCTTCTAAGAAGAAACCCAAGATGTCCTGCGGATGTGGAGGTAAGAAATGATTCCAATAAATGGAAGTATTAATGTATTAAGTGTTCAAACTTTAGGAACTACTGCTTTAACTGGTAATCTTACTTATACTACTGCTAATAATGTTACTGGACGTGAACGAGAAGTAATTATTCAAGGTGGAGCCAGTATTGGTGGAGCTATTGCTGCTGCTTTAGCATCTTTACGAATAAGTCCTTATTTATTTTTAAAGGGTACAGGAATCCCAACAGGAGCTAGAATCGTAGCAACTGAAAGTCCAACAACCTATACTATTACTAGTTTTGACTGGGGTTCAGGTACATTAACAATTAATACCACTATTCCTGTAGCAACTGTAATTGGACAAAAAGTAACAATTAGTGGTGCTAGTATTGCTGCTTTAAATGGAACATTTACTGCTACAAATGCAAGTGCTTCTGCAATTACTGTAGCTTTAGCCTCAAATCCCGGTACATTAACAGGTGTTACAGGTTTACTTAAGCCAGGTATTGTAGATACAACAATTGATGGATCAAGCACCACTGCTGGTAGAGGATACTATACTATTAATATGAATACTACAGCAGCTGCTACACAAACAAATATTGCAAACCCATGTTGGACTCCTGTTCAACTTCCTGCTGGAACTACACATGTATTTGCTACAGCCGTTACAGCAACTAATGCTCTTGCTGATATTATTATGGATGGTGTGGGTACTGTAACTATACCATGCCTTAATCTTTTATCTTTTAAAAATCTCAAGGCCGGAACTTATATTATAGCAAATGGTGGAGCAGCAACAGATGTTACAAAACTTGCATACTGTACGCTTAATCCATTTGGTAATAGTTAAAAAGGAGAGTACCTATGCCAGTATCAGTTAGACCAGTAGGCGTTATTTGTAATAACTTTGTTTATAGTGATAAAAGCAATGTATGGGGAAAATTAAAACAATTTTTATTTGAAACTGATACCGGAAGAACAGATGTTATTTTTGTATGTGGCGCAGCTTCTGGTTTAGAGCCTAATCAATGGAAGTACGACGAAGATCCTGATACATATCACTATACAGGTGGTTTAATAGATGGAATTAGTAAAGCATTAATTAAAGGAAATGCAAACTGGAATGGACGATCTTTATACGCTACTCCAATTTTTCTTGGTTGGCAAACACATGTTGTTCCTGGTTTTGATAGATTTAATTCTGCTACATGGAATAATCCAAATACAACAGGAGTTGGAAATTATTTATCTGGTTGTAGTACCTTTTATAATAATATTCTTTTTTATAATAATACAACTTTAGGTAAAAAATCTACTGGTTTTATTCATGCTGAAGTTACAACAGACAGTCCAGTAGTATCGGGTTTATATTCTTTTGATAATATAGCAGAAGAAGTTAATTTAAACTCAAGTTTTCCATCCTTATGGCACACAAATGCATTTCCTACAAATCCATATAGTAGTAATCTAAGATCTTATGAAACCTCAATTCTTAGGTCTTTTTTAACTGGTGGTATAGAACCAAATAAATCTACTTTTATAAATCCAAACCAAGTTAATCTCTTGCATACTTCTTTGATTTCTTTTACTCCAAATCAACCAACTCGTTATTGGAAAGCAGAAGCTCTTTATACAATTCAAGCAGCAGATGTTTGGTATATAGGAATTGGTTTTTTAGATCCAACTACTAATCTAATAACTGAAATTTTTCCAGATGCTCAAACACATGGATATGTACCAAATGGCATAACTGTTGGAACATCTAGACAAACAATAGAAACTAGTTTTGCTTCTCAACTAACTTTAACACAGACAATGACAACTCTATCGCAATGCTGTGGACCTTTTATTATTACTTCTCCTTTAACTGAAGAGACTGTACTAACAACAAGTGCTTCTTTATATTGGGGAACTATTAGTCCACAACAGTTAAAACCAGAAGCAGCATCCTATATACTAAGTACTCATTCAGGAAAACAAATTGTTGTAAAAAAAATAACAACAACAGACTTGTTTACTCTTTTAAATTTTAATATTGCACCTAATAAAGCCGCAATTACTAATGAAACAGCATGGAATAGTTTTGATGCTATTAACTTAGAAAATAATACATATTTAGTTAAAAAAATATTTCCAACAGCAAACTATAGAACTATGCCTTCCAACTCAGTAGAAGCACAAAAAAACTTTATTGATCAAAACTGGTACAAGGTATACGGCCTTGCTACTGCGTCAAATCCAGCAGTAGCAACTGGACAAGCTGGAGTTCCGTTTTTAATTACTTATGGCATCCGTAATCCTATGCCATGTTTTAATAGTTTTACTCCTTATAACTCATACAATACCTTTAGATCTGCTGGAACACCCATTGCAATTGTAGGAAATAAAGTTAATGGTTTAGCTTTAACTTTAAATACAATGGGTGCTCATGGTTTTTTTTATTTAAATCAACTTGATACACCAGCCCTAATAGATCCTACTACTACAATAGATAAGGACCGTGGTATAATTATAAAACCGCAATTAGGTTTATTTCTTGATTCAATTAGTGTTGTCAATGGTTTGCATACACCGATTGTAAGGACTTTAACTGAACAAGAAAGACTTGCTAAATTAGGAATCTTTGCAAGTACTGGTTTTAATTATGTAGTAAATGCAGTTACACCAAAACAATATTTAAATGAACCTGGTATTTTTAATCCAACATCAAATGTTGTATTAACTGGACATTATTTACCAGAAAGCAAAAATCAACCACTAACAACAATTGCTGCTGGAGATGTTAGAAACTTACCTGTTGGAACTTTAGTTTCTAATTTAGAATCAAGACGTGGTTTTAATGTTCATGAAATTACTAAGACTTATAACTTAGCTGCCCTTAATCCAACACATACCACAAGAGAATTACAATTTGGTTTTGTTGGTAAAGGTACAAATGATACTGTTAAAGGTAATTTAGTAGTTACTTCACACTATGGAATAGATACTAATAATCTACATGGCATTGCTTTTACAATTTATGATAAAACCTATCTTTCTCGCACAGGAGATAATGCGTATAGGTGTTCAGATAATGACATCACTATGCAAGCTGGTATAGCAGAAATTTTCAGACAAATTAGAAGGCGGCAACTTGCTTTTAGTTCAGTTCAATCTAAATGTAAAGTTGTAGTTTTTGTAGAAATTGGTATTTGGGAATTAGCTGACCTAGCTGCAACATATAATGGCGTAGGTGCATGGGATTATTTAACAGACAGTTTAGATGATTCAAAAAGAGCACCGTTTGATAGAAATAGTATAATATTTACTATAGCACAGTCAGCTATAAACTTAGGAATAAGCAGAGATGAAGTTGTATTTGTTTTTTATACACCAGGGTTTGTTAGTAGATCAGATTTGCCTGGTTATGGAACAGCACATGGAACTAACTTTAATTCAACTGCATCTACTGAATTATTCTTTCAAACTATAACTTCAAGACAATCTTACATTCGTGCTTCTGAAATTTTTATAAACAATATACTTAGTGAGTCAGGTTACTATAATCCATCTCCTCCAAGTACATTTGATGCATTAACAAATCCAGCAGCAAAAAACTCTTGTTATATAAATTTAGGACAAATACCTTCAATTTCAGTTGCATTAAATGCTATGGCAGTCAATGATGATTGGTATGCAACAAATTCAAGTGAAGATCCTCCTGAATTTACTTTGTTATCAGAAAAAGGAGCTTTAGCAGTTGGTGAGTTGTTAGTTGAACATATAAGAGCTAATGTTGCAACAGTTAACTTTGTTCCTCCTTGGATTCCTTTATTTTCTAAAATACTTAATTATAACACCGATCCAGTATCAGGTGCATCTTTAGAACTTCTTACTATATCTACTGAAGGAGTTGATCTTACTCCTTATTATGTTGAGTATGATGCTCTATGTGACCAAGGAAATGTTCAAGCTAAAAGAACTTTAGCTAGGTATATTCATAAAATCGTTCAATAAAGGAAACTATAATGCCAGCCATTACTATTCAACAAGCATATGCAATTCATTATCAAGGTTATATTGATCTTACTAATCCTACTTTAACTGGTAAACTTACTTGTAGTACGGGTCTTACTGCAACAAATAAATCAAGACTTGCACAACTATTAGATAATAATCAAAAAGACTTAGGCACTATTGCTGTAACAAATAAAACCGGTACAACTACTACATTAATTGCAGCAGCCAATACCCCTAGCAATACCACTTATACTTTAGTTACTACCTCAACAAATATAAATGGTGGTTTGTTGGATTACCTTGAAGGCGGTCAAATTGATTCTACGTCAGGTACTCTTTCAACCGTTGAAGCCAATATCCATAAAACAGGTAAAGTAATTTTTAACAAGATAAAGAAATGAGGTTGCAATGAGTAGAATGCCAATGATGGGTATAGGTATGGGAATGCCAACTGGTATGGGTCCTGGTATGGTTGAGTCTCAAATGGGCATGGGGATGCCTATGGTTCCACAAGAAGAACAAACCCCAATGCCAAAGAAGAAGAAACCAACTAAGAAAAAATCCAGTAAGAAAGTAAAGAAGAAATGAAAAAGAAATATGATATGAACTATGTCAAGGAACGTACTGGTCCAAAGCCAGATTCTAAAAAACCAATAACAAAGAAAAAAACTAAGACTCGGTAATCCGAACAATCTTAAAGGAGAGTTAAATGTTAGATACAAACAATGCTGAACAATCTCAACCTGTCGAGACTCAGCCAATTATTGCTACACCAATCCAATCAGAAGATCCACAAACCAGCCATGAACGTGCTATGTTTATGAAGTATGTTCAAGATCAGGGACAAAAGATCCCCAGTAATTTTAAATCTGCTGATGATTGGTTTAACAGTTTAATCGAAGCCCGTAAGGGATTCACTCAAGCCAGACAGGAAATAGCTTCTCTAAAGAAGCAGTATAATCAAAATGGGGTGACTAATCCTAACTATGTGGGGGACTCACCTCAAGCTCAGGTTCAACCAGAACCAGTCGAGGATCTTTCTGGCGTTCCAGAAGATCTAAAGATTACACCACCACCTACTCCTCAGCCTGGATCTACGGCTCGGGTTAGTGCAGAAGATTGGCTTCGTTGGGGCAAAGAAATTGACTCAACGGGTGCCGTAAGTGCAGCTACTCGTAAAGAAATTCAGGCTAAGATGGGTGCTGATGAAGTAATCATTGAGCAAATGATTAAGGGTCGTAAAGCATTAGCAAAGCAATCTTGGGAAGATGCTTCAGTTGTCGTGGGCGGAAGTGACAACCTTAAGCGTCTATTCAAGTGGGCTCAAGAGTCCAAGCCAGCTGATGAGATTGCAGCCATTAATCGCTCTCTTCAAACAAACGCCTATAAGAATGTCCTCCTAGGTCTTAAGGCTGAATATGAGCAAACACAACCACAGGCAAAGCCCAAGGCTCAGGAACCCCAGGCTATGCAGAATCGGGTTAATCCCACTCAAGTTCCACAATCTGTACAGGTGTTTAAAAATCTTGCTGAACAACAAGCTGCCCTACGCGATCCAAGATTTCGTGTAGATTCAAAATATAGACAGGCAGTAGAAGCAATGGTTGTTAATACATCTAAGTATGGTTTTAGAAATCGTTAACTCTGTATAATCCTGTAAGGAAATTTTATTTATATTTCTTACTAGGACACGGACTAATTAATAATTTCTCCTTCGTTAATATTTATTTAATTTAAAAGAGAGTTTCTATATAAGGAGAAACAAATATGCCAGGTGATCCATTAACATCAATTTTCCCTATTGATTCGGGTGTAGGTGTTGTACCAACAGGTGGTGCATTAGACGGTGCTTTAGCTAACTGGCCAAGGGGTGGTCAAGTTGCTGGTAATACAAGTATTCCAGCTGTTTCTGGTACTGCGAATCCAGATTATTGGCTTCCTATTTGGTCAGGTGAAGTAATTAATGCCTATGACCAATACAATATTTTTGAACCAATGGTTGTTACTGAGACTATTGAATCAGGTACAACCAAGCGTTTCCCAATTACTGGTGTCGTTGGACACAAGGGTATTTGGGAAGCTGGTGAAGAACTAGTTGGAGATTCAGGTATTTCTACTCCAGGTTGGTTCGATATCTCACTCGATCAACGCCCAATGGCTGCATTCTTTGAGCTTGACGATATCCACCTTATGCTTACCCAATGGGATTATCGTGCTGAATTAGCACGTCAGGCTGGTCTTGCTCTTGCTAATGTTCGTGATAAGCAGATTGCTTGCATGATTGCTCAAGGTGCATTCCTTCCAAATCGTAATCCATTTGGTACTGGTCTTGCTGGTATGAATAATGACAGCTACACTGGTGGTTTTAAGTTTAGTGGTAATGCAGTATTTAATAATCTCGGTAATCGTGGTACTGGTGTAAACGATACACAACGAACCGATGCTGCTCTTGCACTTCTTCAACACCTTGAATATTACATGGTAAATCTCCAAGAACAAGATGTTCCAGCTGGTGAAGTTTATTGCGCTGTAACTCCAGCTGCTTTCCACGATATCCGTGCTCTTGGTATTGCTCGTGATAATACTGGTCTTCTTGGTGGTGCTGGCCGTCCATTCTTCGGTGGTGTATCTGAAGCTGGTGGTTTAGGTGCTGGTCTTAATCAGGGTATGTTTGGTCTTGGTGATGTTCTTGAATACATGGGTGTCAAGATCATCAAGAGCAACCACCTTGCTCAACTTGATGGTACTGTTGTTAAATCTAAAGGTAACTCAAGTACTACTGTTAACCGTGTAGTCAGTGCATCAACTGGTTTAGTAACTACTCCAGGTTATATTTGGGATCTTGGCGATGCTAAGTATGATTTTAACTGGCTTGGTAGTGTTGCAGCTGGTGCTGAATACAGTCTTACTAATCCACAAGGCCCAACCGTAACTAATAACGTTCCATCTTCTGCTGTTGCAGCTGGTTCTGGTACTATTAGACCAATTAAAGCTTTGATTTGGCAACGTAATGCTGTTTGCTCGTTACGCTTACAAGGTATGAAGGTTGAAACAGTTAAGGATGTCCGTCGTGGTACATACTTTACTGTTAGTTCAATTATGGGTGGCGCTGGTGTTCTTCGTCCAGAACTTTGCGCTGCAATCCAAGGTTCGTATGACATCTAATAATTAATTACATTTTGTTATTTGTACCTAGGGGGTCGAAAGGCCCCCTAGGTATTTTTTTCTCAGGAGTACTTATGTCTTTAAAATCATATAATCCAATTCAAATGTCTTCTAGAGGTCTTGGCGATACCGTAGCTAAGGTGGCAAACAAACTAGGATTTAAAAAAACCCCAGGATGTGGCTGCGAAAAACGTCAAGAAATGTTAAACAAACTTGTGCCTTATAAGCAGAAGGGAGGTAAGTAATGGGACTATACAGCTATGTAGATGCAGTTAATCACATGCTATTGTCCTCGGGTGAACACATAGTAAACGATCTTAGTACAGATGCGGGTGTCGATACAAGTGTTGCTCAGTTCATACTTAATCAAACTATAAAGGCAGCTGTAATGAGGGGTATAGCAAACAATAGATATGTTGCTACCTTTACTCCTGAAACCACTGGTGTCAATCTTGGTAAAATTCTCTTACCTGATACTGCTTGTTATGCTCAAGTTGTTGAACCTCTGTTCGATCCTACGACGGGGGAGGTGATCCAAACTACTATTAAGTCCAATCCAACGAGGTTGTTCAACATCACCAAGCAGACTGATATATTTGATAAGGCATTAAAAATTGAAATCATCGTAACACTTGATAATGCAGCAAATAACTATGGTTGGAATGATATTGATTCCGCTATACAAAGAGGAATCATGGAAACCGCTGCTAGAGAATATCAGGTTATAACCCAAGGTGATCTAGACGTTGATAAGCGGATGGCTATGCGGGAACAATACCACGTTTCTCGCGGTCGAGCTTCTGATGTCTTTAAGAAAAATAGATCTATATTACTAGGTGATCATGGAACTAGAGCAGCTGTCGATAGACGTGGCATTCTCTCTAATGATCCATACTTTACAAGAACGAGGTTCTAATGGCTTTTGCAAGACTTCCAATTAATACACTAAGTGGCGGCGTGGGGCGACAAGCTCCCACTAAGAGACTAACCAGTGAGGCTGAAAACATAGATAACTGCCTTGTTACTCTTGAGAAGTCTGTTGAAAAAAGACCACCACTAACCCAAGTATCCACCAGTACTGGAAATAGTTATCTAGATGTTGCCAATGTTGAGGTACCAGCTGGACTAGATTTTAATACTGACAATCTTTATTTTCACTTTCTAGATATTGATGGATACAATCGTTACTGTATTATTATTAACAGAGCAGGGTACACTTTTGATCCAGTAGCTATTAATAGTTTTACAAGCAATGGAAATACAATTAATCTATCTAACTTTATTACGGTATATAGAATTGAACCAACACAGTGGGTAAAAGAAACTGTAGATAATTCAGCTGGCTATTTAAATAATACTTCTGGGTTTAATCGTGGTATTTTTGAGTATCTTACCTATGGAAACAAAGCATCTACAACAAACTATAAGATTGCTGGTACAAATGTTTCCAGTATAACTGCTAGTTCTATTAAAGATACTTTTGGTTCTATTGACTTTGATGTAGGTCTAATCCTCTGGAATAAGAGAGTTCCCTTAGGTTACTTACCAGATAATAGTCTTTTAGAAAATTCTCCAAATGCCACTAACTGGTTTTCTAGCATCCCCACTAATGAATACATTCACTCAGGGGATGTAATTAACTATAAGATATCTACACTTCCTTCAACACCTGTTCCAAGTTTAGAAGACTCTTTAGATCCATTAAATGTAAGTAACTATTGGATTAATGTCCGCGATAACATTGATTTTAGAATTGATCCTGATACTTTAGAAGAAGAGGAAGAAGGACAAAACTTAGAAAACTTTAGTGTTATTCCGCAAGACTCAGCAACTGAAATTTATAATGATGTAAGAGATGCTAATGGTTATAAATCATTACGCATGATCCATCATTACTATGATAATCCTAGGTTAATTCCTCTTCCTGGATCTAATTTAATTGACTGGACAAAGGATCATTACTATTTAACTTCATCACTTAGTGCAGAAGATAGAGATGGTCAAACCACATATTATGGTTTTGGTAAAGTTTACTTTGCACGAAACCCATATCTTACATTTCCAACTGGATTCTATAGAGCAACTAGATATACAAAGAATCCATACTTTGAACGGATGAGATCCGAAGGTCCAAACTCAGTGTTCGACCATCGTAGATTTCCTATTATTATCTACAAAGATTTTAATGATGCTGGTAAATGGAAAGTAAAAGCTATGCCATTGTTTCCACGTCGCTCAGGAACAAGCCTGACAAACCCAGGTCCAAAGGCTTTAGAGCGTAAAGAAACCGTCAGATCAATGGCTGTTTGGAAGAATAGATTATGGATTGCTACTGATAATACTTTATTAGCTAGTCGTACAAACTCTTTCTATAACTATTGGATTGACGATATTAACAATATTACTGAATCAGATCCAATTGATATTCAAGCAAGTGTTGGTGCATACAATAGATTAAGTCATATTGTTCCATTCCAGAATATCTTATTTGCTTTGAGTTCTGGTTCTGTTCAGTTTGAAGTCCGAGGTGGTTCAGTTGACGTAGGCATTTCTCCATTCAATGTTGAGTTTAGACCTACATCATTCTTTTCAACTTCAAAGTTAGTCAAACCAATGAAAATGAGTAATAACATTTTCTTTGCTAATGCTGGTAAGTTGTATATGTATTTAAGCGGAAGTTCCTTTAATGATGAATATTCAACTTCTATGGATATTAGTCATCACTGTAGAGATTATATTCCTCAGAACATTGATGCAGTTACTGTAAGCTCTGCAACAAATACTTTGTTTATGACTGATGAACAGAATCAGAATTATGTTTATCTGTTTACATTTAGAACCAATGGTGATAGAATTGTTCAAAATGCTTTCCATAGGTGGATCTTTTCTTCTCTAGATAAGATTTGTGCTATGCAATCTTATGAAAAGGATATGTACTTTATTTCTAAACGTCCATCGCAACCCGGACAAACACCTAATTATAAACTATATCCTTACTTTATTTCATTGGAGAGTGTGCCAGTTACCACCCCTATGGTTGATGGACTGATGTATGTAACTCCAGATTCAACCCTAATCAACGGAACTAAGACACGAATTGTGTTACCTACTTATGATCCTCAAGTAACTAAAGTTATATTGACAGGTTCTAGTTTTCCAAATAATATCAGATACACAGATCTTACTATTGCTTCTGGCGATATATCCTATAATGCTGGTTTAGGTGTAACTGAAGTTTTAGTTAACGGAGATTATAGAGCCAGTACTGTAGCTGTAGGTAGGCCATACGAAATGAATGTAGAACTTTCTCAACAAACATTCCGTAGTTCACAAGACCCCAATACTTCGTATGAAGGTGTATTAAACTTAAAGAGAGTAACCTTTAAGCATTTAAATTCCGGTTCATACGATATTGTAATTGAACGCCGTGGTCGTGTAGATTCTCCAGTTACTTTCTATCCTCTGGATATTAATAGTATTGTTGATAATCTAGGAAGTTTAAAGATAGATACAGTTGGTGAGCATTTAGTAAAAGTACTTAGTTACTCAGAAGGTTGTAAGATTTTTATTAAATCATCATATCCTACACCATGTAATATTTCAAATATCGAAATCGTTGGTAACTTTAGATCATATAATACCAGCGTTGAATAAGGAGTTTCTATGCCCTGTTACAGTTATACAAATGCAAATCCAGTATTATTTACTAATGTTATAAGCACACAGACAGTATCTGGAGCTACCTATTCATATTCAACCTTGGCTTTAATTTGTGAGTTTCCAGTAGACGATCAACTTCAAGTATTTAAGAAAAACTCTACAACTAATGCTGAAGTACAGTTAGTCTATACTACAGACTTTACTATTAACACTACAAATGAAACAATTACTATTTCTGCGTCCTTAACTGGATATGATCAAGTTGTTATTAAACGAGTAACACTTAGTGATAAAATGATCTATCGTTTTACTGATGGAGCTAAGTTAACTGCAAAACAATTAAATGATTGTTTCCATCAATTGTTATTTGTAACGCAAGAAAAAGGGTACTTAACTTCTACAGTAAATGTTAATTATCCAGTTTCAGTTGCGGTTTCTGCTTGGAATAGTGGAACAACTTATGGTGTTGGTGATATTGTTTCTTTCAATAATAAAATCTATAAATCAATTGTAGCTAGTAATACAAATAATACTCCGACAAATACGGCATTTTGGTCTGTTATAAATCCTCAACTCAATTCATTTGTTATTACTGGAAATCAAAATACAGTTGAGTTTGATCTATTAAATCTTTCACTAAACTATACTCTTGTTTGGAATGGTAGTAAGTTTGTAGCAGGACCAGTAGTATCTACAATCTCTAGTCTTACTGATGTTGATATATCACCAGTAAGCAATAATGATGTCTTAATCTACGATACTAGTAATGGTAGCAAGTGGACAGCTAAGAGTCCATCTTTTAGTATAATTGAAACAAATCTTAAATTTGCTGATTATACTTTCTACACCCCATCTAGAAGTACTTCTTACTTTAACCCAAGTAATCAAAACATTATTCTTAGTGGTACTGCCTTAACGGCAATGTCTGGATTTAAAGATAACAGTAATCGTTGGGTTTTAACAGATGCTCCTACTGTTTATCATATTATTAAGAAGACACTACCATCTGAAGTAGATCCAGTAACTTTCTTCTCCACAGTTAGAAGTGAATTAGATCTGGCTAATCAAAATCTAACTAATCCAGTTAAACTTAAGTTATACTGGAATTTAAATCATGATAGACAAAACCTAGATGATGCTAGTATTAATCTATCCTATATTGCATCTAATGGTTCTACATATAAAGATAATCTTGGCAACTTTAAAACCGCTTTCTGGCATAAGCCAGAAGAGTTGTACAATACAGCTGGGTATGATATTAATGCACCCTCTTCTCTCCTTAAACACGGAGTTGTAAATACAGGTATTACCTATTCTAGTGGTCCATATTTTACTTATAATAGTAATAATCCAGTTACAACTTTTAAATCTAAAGTAGAATCCTATGGCGTTAAGGCTTTTTATCTTAGTGTTCCAGAGTGTAGAGTAACTAGTATTTATCTACCTGTTGTATTTAATAATGGTGGTACTTATGTATTTACTGCTTTAAGTAATTTAGATAATGTAAGTGCAACTGGTCTACAATTGGGTCGAGCCTTACAAACCCCAGGAAATGAGTTTAATGAAAACACCGCAATTGATGGAGCTTTACCTATTACTGCTGGTAGGGGAATTAAAGACTATTATCTAATGGGCCTACGCGATATGGCTGTTGCTGGAGCACGGTTTAGATATGATGGCACTAGTATTAACTTGTTTGGTAATGGTAGTACAGATCTTGCTAAGAACAATAGAGGCCGTGTTTCTAATGATATTGCTAGGTGGAATAAAGGAAAAGTAATCGGTGCATGGTATGCAAGCCGTGCAACTAATACATCTAATCCAGAAGGCTGGAGAAATATTTCTTATAAACGATTTGAAACTACTGAAACAGCTTTACCAGTCCTTTGGAAAATTCCAGATCAAATTATTTATTTTAATCGTGTAGCTTTGGCTAATTCTTTAGATCATTTAAATGGAACTGAGTATTTAATTACAGATGATGGAATGGGTGAAGGTACTAATAGATCAACACGAGATAAGATACGTTTTTCTGGATTCCATAGGTTGCAATCAGTAGCTAATGGTAATTCATCTACAACCTCAACCCATGATGGTTTGTATCATAAAGCTAACGGATTTTGGGATGCATGGCAACAAAGGTGGTCTGATCAAACATCAAATACTTTTAATTATAAGTTTAATGAAGCTGATATTGAATGGGCTTTAGGAAAGATTAATGCTCCAGATAATGGTTCAGTTCCAAAGATATATAGAAATTTTTATGATAATCCTCAGGTAGTTACTGCTCAAAGTAATGGTTCAGCAGCTAATATTCCAGCGGCACATTTTTATAAATGGCCTTGGCGTGCTAACGATGTAAAAGCAGGAACTAATACAAGCCAAACTGAAGATGACTTTGGTGGAATTGGTGTACATAGTATTATAGAGTCTGATTGGTGTAAACTATTTTCAGAGGCCGATCAATTTATCGAAGATCCCGCTGATGAATACGTTTACAGAATTGTAGCTCAATCTAGTGTACTTAATTACCTCAAACAAACAGGGATTAAAAACTTAAAATCTAGTATAATTTTAGAACACGGTTTTAGTGATCTTTCCCAAAGTGATGGTAATTCAATTACACTTACAACTTTAGAAAGTCAATACGATAATCCTAGATTTGAACCAACAACTAAACGTGCTTGGTCACGTTTATTTGAAAGTAAATTAAAAGTTTATGTAAAAGATGAAAAGGTTGAGCGTGCAAATGGAATTGACTATTATGTTATTTCTTTAGTTATTAGGGTACCAAGACTAAAGTCTATTGGATATTCACCCTTTTATAGAAGATTTTTAAACAATACAGCAGCTCCTAAACACTGGCCCGCAGCAGTAGATACTGATCCAGAACTAGGTCCTTGGCTTGATTTTAATTCGCCTTATACACCAGCAAGTGTTGGAGCTACTATAGGTTCATATTTTGATTTGACGGGTACAGGTGTTAACGGTGTACAGCTTTATCGACCTACAAACTTTACTACAGCTTTGCTTCTTGCTAGTTCACAGTATGTTGCTGGTGCTTGGGGAACTGTAAATAGTCCAATTTATAATTTACCAACAAGTGGTAGAATTGAATCGGCTGTAAAGTTTACAAGTCTTGGATTACCTAGTAATCTTTGGATTCGTTTATCAGTTTTAAATACAGATGGTACCACTGCTTTGTTAAATGGTACCAATACCAATTTTGGATTTACTACATAATAAGGAGAAACCTATGGAAGAAAAAAGTCGTAATAATCCAACAGTTGCCCTTCAGTGGTTTCAACTTATTGTATTAGCTATCGGGGTTGGTGGGTTTTTTATTGACATAGGTAAAAGAAGTCAACTCATTGATAAAACAGATAAAGATTTAGCTGAGTTAAGAGTTATCGTTCAAGATTTAGTTAAAGCTCAGATTCAAGTTTCATCTAATGATGCACGACACAATGCTATTTTAGAAGATTTAAGACAAAGAGTTATAGAACTGGAGAAACGTAAATGAAGTATATATTACTATTAGTATTATTTACCCTAGCAAGTTGTAAATCTCCAACTAAGACTATTGCAGAAAATGCAACAGTAGTCCAAGAATCTGCACAATCAAGTAAGGAACGCTTTCAAAAAATTGAAGAAGCCACTAAAACCGAGCTTATTGATGTAGAGTCAATCCAGTCTGAATCTCAAGCTGGAGTTCAAGAACAAGAAGTAATTATTAATCTAACTAAGTCTACTTTAGTTGCGTTAACTAAGGTAGAAGACGAAGTACCTTGGTGGGCTAGTTTATTAACCTATATAATGATTACCCTTAGTCTCATATCCATAGTATTCCTACTATGGTACACAGGTTTAGGTAATTTATTAAAAGGTATATTTTACTCACTAGGTTTATTTATTCCTAAGGCTAAACTAGAGCAAGCTGATATAGCACGAAAGGCTCTAGCACAGGATAATCCTGTTACAGCACGGGAAATGGTAGCTGCACTAAGGGCATCTGATCCTGCCTTTGATGCTGCGTTCAAGAAAACAAAGGAGAAAACAAATGACAACAGTATTAGCTAGTTTTGAATCGTTCCTCGGTAGTGTTTGGTTTGCTGGTATGCTTGCAGTAGTTGGTTATATTGTGGGCCATATCTTTCCAATCTCAAAGATTGCTGAGTTATTTGGTAAGAAGCCATGAAAGAAAAGCTAAATGAACTACAAGATCTGCTTTTAGATTGTTTAGTAAACGACCTAAAGGATCCAGATCGTCGGACACCGGGGCTGTATACGGTTATTAGAGGTATCCTTAGTGATCATAAGGATCAAGTAAATAAGATTCCAAGTGAGTCTATTGAAGCCGTGGAGCAAGCCATTAAGGATGCTGCTCCATTTAAAATTAAGAAAGCAGCCTATTAATATGAAGATGACTATTGCTAGTGTATTGTTTATTTCATCAGCCGCATGTGCTGAAGTTATTGTTGCTAATAATCCAGTTGTAGATACAGTTGGGTTTTACTCAGATGCCTATGATTCCAAGGGATCATATACCTATGCTCAAAGTGGAGCACAAGGTTTTGACTTAGAAGATTCATATTCAACTTCATCTATTCGTTGGTGGGGTTCCATGAATGGTTTTAATGATCAAGGTTTAACTAATATTGATTGTTTCCAAATCATTGTGTGGAATACAGATTTTGAAACTCAAGTAACAAACCAAAAGATTGATCTTTCAGGTATTACTGTTACGGCAACTGGTGATTATAATTTCTTTGGTCAACCAGTCTATGAGTTTTATGTTCCATTTACATTTCAAGTTGCAGCAGGAAGTTACTTTATGAATATTGGTGCTCAACTTAATGATACTACTGGCGATCAGTTTGTTTGGTCACAGGGTCAAAATGTAAATCAGTTCTGGTTTACGGATATAAATGGTCAGTATAAATGGGGCGATTGGCGTCCTCTTCCAACCTTTATTGGTAATACTGCTGGTGGCGCATTTCAATTGAATGCTCCAACACCAGGAGCCATTGCTTTGGTTGGTATGGCTGGTTTAATTAGTCGTCGTAGACGATAAGGAGATTGGATGAAGATTCCCCAAGAAGTATTAGATGATTTTAGAAACCATTTGTATTTTTGTTTTAAGCATCTTGGTCTTGGAGAACCTACCAAAATCCAATACGAAATTGCACGAGAGATCCAAGAAGGTGCCAATGACTGTATTCTGACGGCAGGACGTGGTACTGGTAAGTCTACTATTACAGCTTGTTTAGCAAGTTGGGAGTGGCTTAAGGATCCAAACCTCACCTTCTTGGTTCTTTCTAATACTCAAGGCAAAGCTATAGACTTTGTTTCACAGGCTAGAAAGATCTTATCGGTAGTTCCGTATTGCCAGTTTATGATCCCCAGGGATCAGGATAAAGATAACGCACTTGGTTTTAACCTAGCGGTTAGAACCAAGTTTACACAAGATCTAAACTGTGCTGCCAGAGGTATCACAGGACAGATCACAGGTCTACACGCAGACCGTGTAGTACTTGATGATATTGAGGTTTCGGGTAAGAATGAAACTCCAGTAGGTAAAGAAACATTACTTAAGAAGTTAGCAGAACTAGAGTCTATTAGAAACAAAGGATCAAGAGTTATCTTCTTAGGTACTCCCCATTATCAGGACTCTGTTTATAATGTTCTTAAAGAATCGTACCCCATGATTAAGTATCCAGCCGAAATGCCAGATACTTCGGTACCCCATGAAGTCGAGGATGTGGCTCCTTGGGTCCTAGGATTGGATATAAAGCCAGGGGACGCTACACAGCCAGAGAGATTCGACCGAGAAGAGCTTGCCTCCAGAGCGGCTAAAATCGGCCCTAGTCACTATGCCCTACAATACAAACTTATTACTAGCTTAGCGGACCAAGATAGATATCCTCTTAAGTTACGGGACCTAGTAGTATTGGATGTAGATCCAGAAGTAGGTCCAGATAAGATTGTATGGCAGGGTCAGAACCCAATGCCAGGAGTTCCCATGTTTGGAATTGCAGGAGACATCGTTCCAGTTCCTATGCATGTGTCTAATAACTATCTTAAGTATCAACATATGCATCTTTGTATTGATCCAAGTGGACGAGGTACAGATGAAACAGGTATCTGTATTGCATCCGTCCTAAGTGGAACTATTTTTATCCATGAACTACTTGGTATAAATGGTGGATACGATGATGGAACTTTGATGAAGATTGCTAAGTTAGTTAATGAATACCAGATTCCCCTAGTTAGGGTAGAGTCTAACTTTGGCGATGGATTGTTTACTAAAGTACTTACACCTTTCTTAGTTCAGAACTGTGGTAAGATAGGTATAGAAGAGTATAGAGTTACAGGTCAAAAGGAACTAAGAATTATTTCTACTCTTGAACCTGTAATGGCAATGCATAGATTGGTTATTTCTCGGAAAGCAATTAAAGACCAAGAAAATCAAATGCAGATTACAAGATTACACAGGGGACGGGGAGCCCTTAAGCATGATGACCGGGTGGATGTGTTATCTGCTGCCGTAGAGTTCTACAAATCCCATATGTCTTTGGATACAGGCAAGGCATCTGAAGATATCAAACAAAAAGAATGGGAAAAAAGAGTTAAAGACTGGGCTAATAATTTTAGAGCCAGTGATTATGTTCCTTGCTCTGGAGCAACCCGAGTGGTTGCAACAAACCAAAAAAAGAAAACAACAAACTCTAATAAACAATGGGGTTGGTAAGGAGATAACACATGGAACCAATGACAATGTTGGCTATTGGTGGAGCCGTTGCTGGTGGACTTAGTTCAATCTTTGGGGGCAAAGCACAAGCAGCTGCTATTAGACAACAAAATGAACAAGCTGTTCGAAACTGGGTAGCAAATAATACTCAAGTTTCAATCAATAACGCTAGACAACAATTTCAAGCTATGAATCAGTTTGAACAACAACTAAAAAGAAATTCTGCAATAGCACAAGCAGCTTATCAATATCAATATGAAGCCAAAGATGCATTAGCCGCCCAGTCTTCTTTTGAACAAGCCGAACTTAGCAAGCAACTTACTAGCCAAAAGAGTTCTTTACTTAATGCTATGCAAACAAAAGGAATCTCTTCAGCAAGTGGAACTTTAGGTGCTTTGGCAACAATGCAAGCTTTAAATGGTTTAAAGAGTGCTGTTCAGTTAGAAAAGAATAGACTTATGCAAGCCCGTAATATTGATAAACAAACTCAAAACATGCTTAGCCAACAGACAGAAAATGTCTTTATGCCAAATATTCAAGGCTATAGTGAAGCTCCTATCTTTGGAGATGCTTCGGCTGCGGAAACTGGTGGTATGATTTCAGGACTTTTACAAATTGGTGGAGCCGTGGCTGGAGCTACAGCAGGAGCCTTTGGTGGTAGCAGTGGATCTAGTTCAACACCTCAGTACAGTACAGGTGGATATGGTTCATCAAGTAACGCTGGAAACTTTAGCAATACTCCACAAACATTTGGTAGTGTTTCTGGTGGATATGGATTAGCCTAAGGAGTAACTAATGTCAAGAATCAATACTCAAAGTTTTTTAAATACCCCATCTATTCAACCAAACGTATCTCCTATTCCACTTCAACCCCAATACAATCAAAGTCAGTTTGTAGGCGGTGGTATGCAAATTGGACAACCAGCTCAAACCGTTGGTCCATCTAGTGAAGTTGCTATGTATCAATCTTTAGCTGAAATAGCTGGAGGCGTACAAAAAAGTCTAGATATCTTTGGAGATATTGGATCCCGTATTGATAAAGAAGTTGCTAATCAGGCTGAGATTGAATATGAAAAGATTAACCTTAGTGAAGATACTCCTGAAGTTAAGTTTGAAAGATTAGAAGAAGTTCTTCGTAATGCCGAAACACCCCTAATTGGATCTTCGTGGAAAGAACGAATGGCTTTACAGGGTCAAAGAAGTTGGATGACAGATGAAGCTAGAGATCAGTTTGAGCAACAACGCTATAATAAAGAATTTACTAAATTTTTAAATAAACCAGAAAACAGAAACAAAGCAGCTAGTCCAGAGTTAATGCAACGGTTTAATTTAGAATACCGAGATAGATATCCAACTTCCGAGTTTAATAATTGGTATCGTGTTAAAGCATTTGAA
>Ga0255088_1000242_pt1 | contig 28054 bp, 17 predicted proteins | sample Colum_Miss_RepB__2_FD_188587 | JGI IMG/M metagenome (GOLD analysis project Ga0255088, IMG submission 188587) | Freshwater microbial communities from Columbia River, Oregon, United States - Colum_Miss_RepB_8d | ecosystem: Environmental > Aquatic > Freshwater > River | place: USA: Oregon...
ATGATATAACGATCACCTACTACAACCGTAGTTAATAAAGCAGGTAAAAACGATTTAGAAATTTGAGCGTTTACATCATTTCGTGTCATGGCATTTAAAATTTCGTTTTGTTTTCTTGTAAAATCACTGGGTAAATTAAATCGCTGTATGTTATACAAAAAAGAAGCTTTTTGCATGGGCGCTTCGTATTTTAAAGCCTCTTGGTTTAATAAGGAGCTTTTGGTAAAGTTTAATTCTTCATCACTAATGCCATCTTTTACGTAACGGTTTAACTCTTTAAAAATTTCAGCAAGCGACAAAGCGGTTGCACTGCGCTTAACAGAAGATGATAATACAAACCTTCCATTGTAGGCATCACCTTCAAAACTGGAGCGTATGCCATAAGTATAGCCTTTTTGCTCGCGCAGATTTAAATTTAAGCGGCTGTTAAAATTACCTCCAAAAATAAAATTGGCGATGCGGTTTTTGTAAAAATCACCGGTAGCATCAAATTTTAAAGACGGGTACCCCATTTTTATTACTGAAGACGAAGCAAGGGTTTTATTGCCTATTAAAAACTGCTGATTGGCAGTGGGTTTTGCTGCGGGCACATCAGGCAATTTAAGTCCTTTTGATTTCCAGTTACCCAAAAAACTAAGTTTATTAAGTATATCCTGCTCTTCAATGTCACCAACAACTACAATCCGCATAAAGTCAGGGGCATAATATGAATTGTAGTACGATTTTAAATCAGAAAGTTCAATGGCATCAACTGTTTTGGTACTTGGACGAAGCCCCATAATATTATCGCCGTACATGGCATAATCAAATAATTTATCTGCTATTTGATCGGCAGATGTTTCTTCATCTTTTATGCTGGCCCGGTATTGTTTTTTGGCGAGTTTAAAATCTTCTTCTTTAAAACCGGGATGAAACAGTTTTTCATCTAATAATTTTAAGGTCGCATCTAAATTGTTATTTAAACTGCGAATCATAATGGAAGTACTTAACCGGTCAGAAGAAAAGCTAATGCTGCTTCCCATTTTATCTAAGGCAGCACTTATTTGCTCAGTAGTAAAGTGTTCAGTACCTTCATTAAGCATGGCTGCTGTCATTTCAGGTATGCCTAATTTTTTTAACTTGTCCTGAATAAATAAACTACCGCCTTCAAGGGTAATAAACACATTTACTTCGGGTGTTTCTTTTGAAACGGTACCAATAACAGGAACCCCATTTTTTAATTTTTGCTGAAAATATACAGGTGTTTTAACAGTTACAGCGCTACCTGCAACCGGGCGAAGTGCACGGTTAAAGGCATCGGGTATGGGTTGATAGCTGAGTCCTTTATATTCGGGATTTTCCTCATAGGGTAATGCCGCATAGGGATTAATACTTTTAACCGAATCTTTTGTATCCATTATAGGATACGTATTTAATACAGCCGCTCCGGAGCCTTTGATATATTTTTTAAAAACACGTTCGATGTCTTCCTTGGTAACTTTTGTATAGCGGTCTAGTTCTTCAGATATATAAAATGATTTTGACAATAGGCGCTCCCATTCTGAAATTATACTGGCTTTACCAAAAACCGAATTTACACCAGAATATATTTGCGATTCAATTTGCCCTTTTGCAATGGCAAGCGCTTCATCGGTTATACCACTTAAAGCAAACTCATCAATAGCGGCTTTTACCTTGTTGTCAAGTTCCGAAAATAATTTTTCAAGATCAAAATCTTCAGGTGGATACGCAAAAATTTGAATTTGAAATTCACCGGAAAGATCTTCCGATTGATGACTTACTCCTGCTTGTACAGCTAATTTAGATTTTACAAAATTTTTATAAAACACAGAATTATTACCCCCGCCCATCATAGTAGATAATAAATCTAAAGCGGGTTCGTCTTTATGATAATGACTTACGGTAGGGTAAACTCTAAGATTTAAAGGAAAATAAGTGCGGTCTTTGTAGGCTGTATATTTATCACTAGCTATGGTAACTGCAGGCGTGCGCAGTTTTTTAACTTCTGGACAGGGTTTAAGTGATCCAAAGTACTTTTCAATCCAATCTAATGCCTGTGTGCCTTGAAAATCACCACTAACGGTTAAAATAGCATTATTAGGTCCATACCAGCGTAAAAAGAAATTTTTTACATCAGTTAAGTTGGCTTTGTTTAAATCGTCAACGTATCCAATTACTGGCCAGCTGTAAGGATGTGCATTAGGGTATAAGGTTTTATTTATTTCTTCAACAAAGGCCATGGCATAGGGCTGATTTTCGACATTTTGCGATTTTTCATTTTTTACGGCATCGCGCTGGTTTTCAAATTTTTTACTGGTTAAAGAATCCAGTAAAAATCCCATGCGGTCAGACTCTAACCATAAAGCCATTTCAAGGTAATTAGACGGCAAGGTTTCAAAATACACGGTTTTATCACGTTGTGTAAATCCATTCATTGTACCGCCGGCGTTAGATACAAGTTTAAAATGTTCTTCATCGCCTACATGTTTTGAACCTTGAAACATCATGTGCTCAAAAAAGTGTGCAAAACCCGATTTTCCTATACTCTCACGATTAGACCCCACCTTGTAGGTAACCATAACATTAACTACAGGATCCGAATGATCTTCGTGCAATAAAACCGTTAAGCCGTTAGCTAATTTCCAACGCTCATAGGCAATGCTGATTTTACTGGGCTGCGCTTCTATACGTTCAATTAAGGTACGGGTAGGTGCTGCACTGTTACTTGGTGAAGCTATTACCGTGCTTGCATTAGTTGCAGGAGCGGTTTTCTTTTTTTGTTGTGCAAAAAGCGATCCACTTATTACAAGCAGACCAAGGGCAAAGGATGTAATTTTCATAAATTTTAGGATTGTGACGTTTCGTGGGGTGGATTTTGATTTGAATTTTCAGAATCGGAAGTATGCGGTGCATCCGATTCAACAATATGTTCATCGCGTTCTACTTTTGTAACCGCTGCTATGGCATCATCGTCCTGAATGTTAATAAGCCTTACACCTTGAGTGGCACGACCCATAACCCGCAAATCGGCAACATTTAGGCGAATGGCAATACCATTTTTGGTAATAATCATTAAGTCGTCTTTGTCGCTAACAGATTTAATTCCCACTAATGCGCCTGTTTTTTCAGTAATATTAATGGTTTTAACCCCTTTTCCGCCACGGTTTGTAATACGGTATTCTTCAACTTCAGATCGTTTTCCGTATCCGTGCGCTGCAACAACTAAAATATTGGTTTCAGGAGATTCAATACAAATCATACCAATTACTTCATTTGTGCCTTCACCTTCATCATCTAAATCAATACCAATTACACCACTGGCATTTCGACCCATGGGACGCACTTTTTCTTCAGGAAAACGACATACTTTTCCCTTTCGGGTGGCTAGCATCATTTCTGAGCTTCCGTTGGTTAATGCGGCTTCAAGTAAGCAATCGCCCTCACGAATTGTTATGGCAATGATACCCTGTTTGGTACATAAAATAATGTAGTTTGAATGTAAGTACTGTTCATCGGAAAGATCTTTAACATTTATAAATGCCCGAACACGATCGTCGGGAGCAATACTTATTAAATTTTGAATGGCACGTCCTTTGCTTTGCTTATTACCTTCGGGTACTTCATAGGCCCTGATCCAGTAAACTTGTCCTTTTTCGGTAAAAAGCAAAATATAGTTATGGGTAGATGCGGTAAACATGTGTTCCACAAAATCTTCATCACGCGTGGCCGTTCCCTTTGATCCTCTACCGCCACGGTTTTGCGAACGGTATTCGGAAAGTAAAGTGCGTTTCATATAGCCCAAATGGGATATGGTAATTACAACCTCTTCATTGGCAATCATGTCTTCTACACGCAACTCATCACCTGCATATACAATTTCTGTACGTCGCGCGTCACCATACTTTTCACGTATTTCAACAAGTTCTTGCTCAATAATAGAAAAGCGTAAAGCCTCGTTATTTAATACCTCATTTAAACGTGCAATGGTTTGCATCAGTTCATCATATTCTTGTTTCAATTTATCACGCTCTAATCCGGTTAAGGTTCTTAAGCGCATGTCTAAAATTGCACGGGCTTGTATTTCTGATAATGAAAAGCGCTGAATAAGTTCATCTCTTGCAAATTCCGGCGTTTCGCTTTCACGAATTACCCGTATAACCTCATCTAAGTGGTCTAATGCAATTAACAGTCCTTGTAAAATATGTGCGCGCTTTTCTGCTTGTGCAAGTTCAAATTTGGTTCGGCGTACCACAACTTCATGACGGTGATCAACAAAATGCCGAATAAGATCTTTTAAGTTTAACAATTCAGGACGTCCGTGTACCAAAACCACATTGTTAATTGAAAAAGAACTCTGTAATGCCGAATATTTATAGAGATTATTAAGTACAACATTGGCAATGGCATCACGACGCAATTCATAAACTATTCGGATACCTTCACGATTACTTTCATCCCGAATTTCAGATATACCTTCAATTTTCTTTTCGTTGCACAATTCCCATTGGCGCTTTATCATTTCCGCCTTATTAATCTGATACGGCACTTCAGTTACAACAATCCGTTCGCGGTCTCCAACGGGTTCAATTTGTGCACGTGCACGCATAACCACTCTGCCTCTTCCGGTTTTAAAAGCTTCTCGAACCCCCTCATAGCCATATATAATGCCACCTGTTGGAAAATCCGGTGCCTTAACAAATTGCATGAGTTCATCCATGGTAATATCATGATTATGGATATAAGCAATAATGGCATCTATACATTCCTTTAAGTTGTGTGGCGCCATATTGGTTGCCATACCAACTGCGATACCCGCAGATCCATTCATTAACAGATTGGGAATTCTACTCGGTAAAACGGTCGGTTCGGTTAACGAATCATCAAAATTGGGTTTAAAGTCAACGGTGTCTTTTTCAATATCCGACATCATTTCTTCTGCAATTTTCCTAAAACGCACTTCGGTGTAACGCATGGCTGCCGGCATATCACCATCCATAGAGCCAAAGTTACCTTGACCGTCAACAAGCATGTAGCGTAATGACCAATCTTGTGCCATACGAACCATGGTATCGTAAACACTGGCATCACCATGAGGATGGTATTTACCCAAAACCTCACCCACAATACGCGCCGATTTTTTATACGGACGGTTATGAAGTACGCCTAAGTCCAGCATACCATATAATACCCTGCGGTGTACGGGTTTTAATCCATCACGCACATCCGGTAAGGCACGCGAAACAATAACAGACATCGAATAGTCGATGTAGGCGGTTTTCATTTCATCTTCAATATTGATGGGAATTATTTTGGTTCCATCAGGCAAGGGCATACTTTCATTCATATATTAAACGCAGATTGTTTTTGTAAAAGCCTGAAATTACAATAAATTCGGAGCTTTAAAGGGCTTATTTTATTAACATTATTTGTTCAAAATTAAAATTAAAAAACACTGCTTTTTCACGCCTTTGATTTACTTTTATTGAGATTGTAATCTCTTATGGAAGCAAAATTTTCCCCCCGCGTTAAAGATGTTATTACGTTTAGTCGCGAAGAGGCCATTCGCCTCGGTCATGAATATATTGGGCTTGAACATTTAATGTTGGGCATGATTCGCGACGGTGAGGGCGTGGGTATGCGCTTACTAAAAAATTTAGGGGTTTCAGCAGCAGAATTTCGAAAACAGCTGGAACAAAGTTTAAGCCCCGGCGTTAAAAAAAACCATCAATTATCTAATATACCACTGGTAAAACAGGCAGAAAAAGTTTTAAAACTGACATATCTGGAAGCCAAGTCTTTTAAATCACCTATGATTGGTACAGAACATTTACTGCTTTGTATTTTAAAGGAAGATGACAATGTGGTTTCTAAAATACTATCACGTTTAGGTGTAGACTACTTATCAGCTAAAAATGAACTTGAGCAATTTATAGACCAAACCCAAGGTCATGAGGATCATCCCGAAGAAATTGAAAATTCAACCTCCAGTGATGATGAGGACTCAGATGACGGCCTCGGATCGGGTTCTTCGTCAACATCAAAAAATGTCTGAAGACGGCAAATTGGATCCGGTTGTTGGGCGTGAAAAAGAAATTGAGCGCGTTTCACAGATTTTATCGCGACGTAAAAAAAATAATCCGATGTTAATTGGCGAACCCGGCGTTGGTAAGTCCAGTATAGCCGAAGGATTGGCCTTACGTATCATCCAGCGTAAAGTTAGTAGGGTTTTGTTTGGTAAGCGTGTTATCACTTTAGATTTAGCATCGTTGGTGGCCGGCACAAAATATCGGGGACAATTTGAAGAGCGGATGAAAGCCGTTATGAACGAACTTGAAAAAAGTCCGGATATTATTTTATTTATAGATGAAATTCATACAATTATTGGAGCCGGCGGTGCCAGCGGAAGTCTAGATGCCAGCAATATGTTTAAACCGGCCTTGGCTCGTGGTGAAATACAATGTATTGGAGCCACGACATTAGATGAATATCGTCAATACATCGAAAAAGACGGGGCTTTAGAACGGCGCTTTCAAAAAGTTTTAGTAGAGCCGGCTACGCCCGATGAAACCTTACAAATTTTAAATAATATCAAATCAAAATACGAAGACCATCATAATGTGAGTTATACCGATGATGCCTTAAAAGCCTGCGTGCAATTAACCGCGCGCTATATAACCGATCGGCATTTACCCGATAAAGCAATTGACGCACTGGATGAAGCCGGAAGTAGGGTTCATATTACCAACATTCATGTTCCTGAAAATATTGTTGCAATAGAAAAACAACTGGAAGACATAAAAGATCAAAAAACAAAGGCTATTCGTGAAACCAAATACGAAGACGCGGCACGTTTTCGTGATGTTGAAAAGCAATTGCAAACACAACTGGAAAGTGCCAAAAAAACATGGGAGGAAGAGTCGCGTCAAAATCGGGTTAAAGTAAGTGAAGACAATGTTGCTGAAGTAGTGAGCATGATGAGTGGCATACCTGTACAAAAAGTAAATCAAAACGAAGGGTCTAAACTTATTAAAATGCAAGAGTTGCTTCAGGGCAAAGTAATAGGTCAAGATCAGGCCCTGCAAAAGGTTGTACGTGCCATTCAGCGAAACCGCGCCGGATTAAAAGACCCCAACAAACCTATTGGCTCATTTATTTTTCTTGGGCCAACCGGTGTGGGAAAAACACAATTGGCAAAAATCCTTGCGCGCCACCTTTTTGATAATGATGACGCGCTGATTCGTATTGACATGAGTGAGTACATGGAAAAATTTGCAACTACCCGCTTAATTGGCGCACCTCCAGGATATGTGGGGTATGAGGAAGGGGGGCAGCTAACCGAAAAAGTACGTCGCAGACCCTATGCGGTGGTATTGCTCGATGAAATTGAAAAAGCGCATCCCGATGTGTTCAACATGCTGCTGCAGGTTTTAGATGATGGACAACTAACCGATAGTTTGGGTCGAAAAGTGGATTTTAAAAATACCATTATTATTATGACATCAAATATAGGTGCACGTCAACTTAAAGAATTTGGAACCGGTGTTGGATTTGGAACTTCAGCACGTAAAGAGCAAGAAGAAGACGTTTCAAAAGCAGTAATAGAAAACGCACTTAAAAAAGCGTTTGCCCCTGAATTTTTAAATCGCATCGATGATGTCATTATGTTTAATGCATTAAATCGTGAGGATATTCATAAAATAATTGAAATTGAACTTTCAGGCTTATTTAGCCGAATTCAAGGTCTGGGCTATAAAATCAGTATTTCGGATGCTGCAAAAGATTTTATTGCCGAAAAAGGGTACGATCCTAATTTTGGAGCCCGGCCGCTTAAGCGAGCCATTCAAAAATATATGGAAGACCCTATGGCCGAAGAAATTTTAAAAAACAACGTGACGGAAGGTGATGAGTTGCTTGTAGATTTAAATACAGAAACGCAAGAAATTACAGTGCAATCAAAAAAACACAAACCAAAACGTACAAAAAAAGACGAAAATTCATAAACCCCATGAGCAGTACCACGCCACTTAAACAAAGAAAGGCAAAAACCATTGCGGCTATTCCATTTTATTTAATGGTATACAATGATGACATAAATACGTTTGATTACGTTATTAAAACATTAATGGAGGTTTGTGGTCATGAACTACCTCAGGCGACACAGTGTACGTATTTAATACATTACAAAGGCAGCTGTTCTGTTAAAGAAGGAGCCTACCATGAGCTATTACCAATAAAGGATTTACTTTTTGCAAAAGGGCTTTGTGCAGGACTGTCTACGTAATGCATGAAACCTAAAATTCATTTAATTGCCATTGGGGGTAGTGTTATGCACAATTTAGCGCGTGCATTGCATGCAAACGGATACGAAGTAACTGGAAGTGATGATGAAATACACGAGCCCAGCTATACCCGGCTTAAAACACAAGGGTTGTTACCAGCAGTTATGGGTTGGGACACCAACCGAATCCACAAAGATCTAAAAGCAGTTATTTTAGGTATGCACGCTCGTGCAGATAATCCTGAATTACAAAAAGCGCGTGCCCTTCAAATACCTGTATATTCATTTCCAGCATTTTTTTACGAGGCTACACAATCTAAAACCCGCATTGTAATTGGAGGAAGTCATGGTAAAACATCCATTACCGCTATGATTTTACATGTTTTTAAAGCAGCACAAAAACCATGTGATTTTTTAGTTGGAGCCCAATTACAAGGCTTTGATACTATGGTACAGTTGAGTGATGCCGATTGTGCTGTATTTGAGGGTGATGAATATTTGGCATCCGCATTAGATCCGCGACCTAAATTTCATTTATACCGCCCGCATATTGCTGTTTTAAGTGGCATTGCTTGGGACCATATAAATGTATTTCCAACATTTGAAAATTACTTAGATCAGTTTAGAATATTTATAAAATGCATTGAGCCTGGAGGCCTTTTATTGTATTGTGAAGAAGATGCCGTTCTTACAGGTTTGGTAAACGAGCGTCCCAATTCCGATATACGGTATATTCCTTATAAAACGCCACCACACTCTATTAAAGACAAAACCACGTATTTAAATGTAAACCAAAACGCTATTCCGTTATCTGTATTTGGAACGCATAATTTACAAAATCTTGAAGCTGCACATCAGGTATGTAAAGCAGTTTCAATTTCAGATACTGACTTTTACAAGTCTATTCAGGTTTTTCAAGGCGCATCCAAACGATTGGAGCCGGTTTTTAAATCAACGCAATTTTATTGTTTTAAAGATTTTGCGCACTCACCATCAAAATTAACAGCAACGGTTAAAGCGGTTCGCCAACAGTTTACTGATTTTAGTGTATTTGCTTGTCTTGAATTGCACACATTTAGCAGTTTAAACGAAGCGTTTTTAAGTCAGTACCAAAACACCCTTAATGAAGCCCATATAGCCTTTGTGTATTTTAATCCTAAAACATTACTACATAAAAAATTAAAGCCCATAACCAAAGAGCAGGTAAAAAACTTTTTTAACCGAAACGATCTAATAGTTTTTACAGACAGTAATGCATTTAAATCTGCTGTTGAAGCACAAGTTAAAGCCAAACAGGTGTTGTTGTTAATGAGCAGCGGAACATTTGATGGAATACAAATTGATACGTGGGGAACTGCATTAGGTGAAAAAGTCGGGCTGACGTGACTCGAACACGCGACCCCCAGCACCCCATACTGGTACACTACCAACTGTGCTACAGCCCGAACTTAATTTGCAAAAATACAAATAATTAAATGTTACTATAATATAAATTGATTATAAGGGTTGAAATACCCTTGTTTATTTAAAGTAATGCAATTGGTTTTAAAACACGCTTTATTTATTTTGAAAAAATAAAAAGCATTCCATTTTATTAAATCAATTTAAAAAAGCTTGTGCAATTTATAATTGCGTGTTAAAAACATTCTTTTTAAGTATTAACGTTGTCCAACGCAAATATGTTATTAGGTATACAAGTACCTTAAAACATATGGCCGAGCTTGTTTTTTTTAGTTTCTAGGTATTTTAAATTATGTGGATTAGGATGTGTTTTTAATGCAACGTATTCTACAATTTCAAGGTTGTACCCCTCTAAGCCAGCACGTTTTTTTGGGTTATTAGTCATAAGCCGTATTTTATTTACCCCTAAATTTCGAAGTATATGCGCGCCAATTCCGTAATCCCGCTCATCTGGCTTAAATCCCAGTTCAACATTAGCCTCAACGGTATCCCTACCCATTTCTTGTAGGGCATAGGCTTTAAGCTTATTGCTTAAACCAATTCCTCTGCCTTCTTGATTTAAATATACCAATACTCCTTTGCCCTCACGTTCAATTTCTTGTAGGGCCATATGTAATTGTTCACCACAGTCGCATCGGCAGCTTCCAAAAATATCGCCCGTCATACACGAAGAGTGCATCCGTACTAATACAGATTCATCGGGGTTCCATGCTCCTTTTACAAGGGCGAGGTGTTCTTCTTGTGTCATGGGAACATAAAAATTAATCAATTCAAAATTTCCCCATTGGGTTGGTAATTTAATTTGCGTGCGGCGTTCTACTAGGCTTTCTTGTTTTAATCGGTATGCAATTAAATCTTTTATACTTATAATTTTTAAACTAAATTGTTTAGAAATTTCCATCAGTTCTGGTATTCGGGCCATGGTTCCATCTTCATTTAAAATTTCAACCAACACACCGCATGGCTTATATCCGGCTAATTCACATAAATCAGTGGTTGCTTCTGTGTGCCCGGCACGACGCAAAACACCACCCGGCTTGGATTTGAGTGGAAAAATATGTCCGGGACGACCAAAATCTTTTGCTGTAAACGATTCATCAGCTAAGGCATTAATTGTTTTTGAACGGTCAGAAGCAGAAATTCCTGTAGTACAGCCATGACCCAAAAGATCAACAGAAACAGTAAACGGAGTTTCATGAAGCGAGGTATTTGCAGGCACCATCATTTCCAGTTGCAAACGATCTGCCAAGGTTTCCGATACTGGTGCACAAATTAATCCACGTCCATAACGGGCCATAAAATTAATAACTTCAGGCGTGGCGTGTTCTGCTATGCACACAAAATCACCTTCATTTTCACGATCCTCGTCATCCACCACGATAATGATTTCGCCTTTTTTTAAAGCTTCTAACGCTTCTGCTATTGTGTTTAATTTTATAGGTTCCACAAGTACAAATTTACGTAAATTAAATCCGTGACTCTTGAAGAGGCGTTAATACTTGCTAAATCCTATACACTAAATCCCCAACAGGCTCATGCGGAGGCATCCCCACTGCCGCTTAACATGCGTTCGGTAATTAAAGGCGTATCCCCAAATGCAGCGGTAATGATTCTTATTTGTGGAACAACATTAGAAAACGCATTTATTCCGGTAATTAAACGATCCTTACGTCACCGCATACATGCTGGACAAATAGGTTTTCCGGGAGGCAAATGTGAATTGTACGATGCTACTCCGTTTGATACGGCCCTACGAGAATGTAAAGAAGAGATTGGCATTACAGTACGTTCGGCCTATGGGGCATTAAGTCCGGTTTTTATTCCGGTTAGTGGCATGTATGTTATGCCTTATATGGCCTTGCATACTAATGAAAATACCTTATTTACGGCCTCCGTAGAGGTAGATCAAATCTATAAACTGCAGCTAAAATCTATTTTAAAAATGCACATTGAATATGCATCTGTGGATGCCCGTAAGGTGCCTGGTTTTATTATTGAAAACGAATTTATTTGGGGTGCTACAGCAATGATTTTAAATGAATTTAAAACAATTTGGAAGCACATAATATCTAATTAAAACAATTAATGAATTTAAAATCCGTGTCTAAATTTTACAATTAGATAAAGGCTGGTAATAAAAGCTAGTAATGCTATAAGCACTTTTACGGGATAGGGAAAGTGCAAGCGATGCAAATTGGCATCTTTGCGGTATGACCAAATTAAAAGCACAATAAAGCCGGTGCAAAAAAACAGTGTAAACCATGTATGTCCTTGTGTCCACTTCATGTACCTTTATACCATTGAATTTAACAAAGGTATACATAATAATAGTATCGCTGTTTACACTTTCGTGTAAAATGCGGATGACAAATGCCGAACTTGAATTACAGCGCGCAAATTATTTTAATGCCCATACTTTTGCAAAACACCATAAACAAGCGCGTTATTTAGTATTTACCAGTTGGTTGCAAGCTGAGCTTTTATTGCAGCCCCAAAGTCCTTTTTATAAACCCGATTCGGCTTATCCCTATGCCGTGCGTGCATGGCAATTAGCTCAAGGTTCCATAAATTGGAAGCGTTTTCCCGAGGGGCTGATGCACCGCATTGAATGCCAACGTAAATCAGTGTTAGATTTTCGTAAACAAAAAACTTTAGAAAAGCCCTCTAAAGCAGCATTTGAAAGTTGGCAACCTGCTGATTTATTTATTTACGATTCCCTTCGTTATGTCATGCAAGCTGCTTACGAGCAGTGGATGTTAGATTCCGTTTACAACACACAGGATATAGAACGGTTAGAACACTTTAAAGCCTTGTATCATGCAAGCATTTGGATACCTGCAATTAACGATACACTTGATGTGTGGCATTCCAAAGCGCTACTTTATAAAAGTAAAAATACAGCACCCCTATTACAATACGCACAACGCCACCCTAAGGGTAGGTATTTCAATTTAATTTTAGACTCGGCTTTTAGTAAAATTGTTAGGGATAGAGACACGCTGCACGCGGAATGGTTTATACAAGTATGTAATTCTGAATTCCGTGCTCAAAAAGCATGGCAGGAGCTGTATAAACAATACTGGTTTTTTTATCAAAATAAAGCCCCACAACAATTTATTCAACGCTATCCAAATGCCCCCCACATAGATGCTATTTTACAGGATCTTAATGCTGAACAAAGTATTATTTACCCTTTAAAGCAAGAAGATTCAACAGGTTTAATGAATATAAAATTTGGCTATGTGGATTCCACTGGGCAATGGAGAATTAACCCACAATATGAATACGCAGATGTGTTTTATAATCATCGCGCCATTGTGTCAAATGGCGATTCACTGATGTATATTACCCCTTCGGCACTCAGTATAAACAATGTGCAATTTGAAGAGGCCTATCCGTTTACAAACGCCGTTACGTTTGCACGTAAACATAACCGCTGGTATAAGGTATATTTAAGCGGACATTACGAGTCTATTAATGCGGATGAGGTGTTTAAGCCTGATAGGTTTGGTACTATATTTATAAAGGATGGTAAATATGGATTATTAAATAAAAATGCACAAATAACAATTTCTCCTGTTTTTGATAAAATAAGTTCATATTCAAACGGGTATGCAAGTGCAACTTTTAAATTACAAAGCGGACTTTTAGACACAATGGGTAAGTTCAGACCATTCAGCGCCCAATGGATTGGACCGGTTCAATCTAATGGGCAATTTATTTTTAAAACCGATTCGGTTTTTGGAATTGCAGACACCAGTCTTCGTATACTATGTTCGGGTTTACAGTATATTGTTCCGCTTGATGAAAAAACCTATTTGGTTGTTAGCCAAAACCGTTTTGGGTATTTTGATTATTCTGGCTGTTATGTAAAATTCCCTGAACCTGCATATGATGCAGTCTTGCCAGTAACACAATACGGGAATCGTTTTTTTTTACGTTGGGAACAAGACCGTTGGCCTGTTTTTATTAATTCAGAAGCCATGCTGACAGTACCCGTGTCATTGCAAGCCGCCATAAAAGGTCAATACGAACCATTACAAATTATAGTACCGTATTGGATAATGTTTAAAAAACCTTCAGGCTTTGAAATTTGGAACTTAAAATCCCAAACGGCATACAACAGTGATCGTGTACCCGAAATGTTATTAAACACTTGTTTTCAGTTATGGAATGAAGGTTTCTATCAAATTTTAGGAACATCCGCAACGGTAATGAAGTCTGTTTACCCGTTTAAAGCCCTTAGTTCAAATTGTTTTTTAGGCCGTTATAATGATGGATTTTCGCTTTTTAATGCTGAAGGTAAATGTTTGGCAAGCCAATTAAAAAAAGTTGAACTTTTAACTAACAGCACACTACTTCTTGTTTATAACAATATGAAGGTTGTTTTGCTTAACACGCCCTAAGCTTTATTTTTGAAGTATGAAACAGGTACATAATTTTAGTGCGGGGCCCGGAATTTTACCCAAGGATGTTCTTGAGCAGGCCTCTAAAGCATGTTTAGATTTTGATGGTTTGGGACTTTCACTATTGGAAATTTCACACCGCAGTAAAAATTTTGAGCGCGTGATGGATGCGTCACGAGAATTGGTTAAAACCCTTTTAAACGTTGGATCCGATTATGAGGTGTTGTTTTTAGGTGGTGGTGCCAGCTTACAATTTGGTATGGTGCCTTTAAATCTGTTAAGCGAAACGGGTGTCGCCGCTTATGTAAATACAGGCGTATGGTCTACAAAAGCTATTGCTGAAGCACAGCGTGTAGGTAAGGTTGAGGTTATTGCCAGTTCGGAAGCTGAGCACTTTTCTTATATACCATCTGGTTATACGATTCCGGAACGTGCAGATTATCTTCATATAACCAGTAATAATACCATTTACGGCACTCAATTTCAAAACTTTCCGGAATGTAGCATTCCATTGGTGTGTGATATGAGTTCAGATATTTTCAGCAGGCCAATTAACGCCTCAGCCTTTGATCTCATTTATGCCGGTGCACAAAAAAATATGGGACCAGCCGGTTGTACAATGGTATTGGTTAAAAAACATGTAGTGGGTAAAACCGGTCGTAAACTCCTTTCCATGTTAGATTATCAGGTACATATCAAAGGCGGATCAATGTACAATACACCTCCGGTATTTCCGATTTATGTAAGTTATCTTACGCTTTCTTGGTTAAAAGCACAGGGTGGTATTGCGTGGATTGATGCTCTCAATCAAAAAAAAGCAGACCTGTTATATGCCGAAATCGATCGAAATACGTTATTTACCGGCACCGCTCGTAACGACAGCCGCAGCCGAATGAATGTTTGTTTTTTATTACAACAACAACAATTAGAAAGCACATTTGACAATTTATGTAAAGAAGCGGGCATTAGCGGTATTCGTGGACATCGTGATGTAGGCGGTTACAGAGCTTCGCTTTATAATGCTTTGCCAGTTTCAAGCGTGCAGGCCCTTATAGATGTTATGCAGCATTTAGAAAATCAATTTGCATAGTATACAGCAATTTATGTTGTGTGCGGTTAATCTTTCAAAATCCTATTCTGATAAACCTGCTGTAAAAAACATTTCCCTTAATGTTGAATCCGGTTACATCACAGGTCTTTTAGGTCCAAATGGAGCCGGAAAGTCAACCTTACTTCGAATGCTAAACCGAATTATAATTCCAGATTCGGGATCCATAACATTTAAAAATAAACCATTAACCCACGACATGGTAAAACATTTTGGGTATTTGCCCGAAGAACGTGGCTTGTACCGAAAAATGAAGGCGGCAGAGCAGGTGATGTTTTTTGCCCAACTTAAAGGTCTTACGCTTGCCGATGCCCGCAAACAAACCCGGTTTTGGTTTGAACGTTTGGAACTAGATGCCGCTTGGAATTTAAAGCTTGAACAACTTAGTAAAGGCATGCAGCAAAAAGTGCAGTTTATTTCAACTGTTGTACATAATCCCGAGCTGTTAATTTTAGACGAACCCTTTAGTGGTTTTGATCCGGTTAATGTAGAGCTAATTACAAGAGAGCTCATTCAGTTTAAAAAATCGGGCAAAGCCATTGTATTATCCACCCACAATATGGAAAATGTGGAAGCACTTTGTGATTGCATGGAAATGATTCATAAGGGACAACTAATGGTATCTGGAAATATAAACACAATACGTAAACAATATACCAGTAACAGTTATGTTATAGAATACCGTGGATTGCCAATGGCTTTTGCCAATGCACTTTGGTCGGCGGCTGAAATTGTTTCACAACAGCCACTGCATGAGCCGCAAATGCACCGGGTAACCATCAAATTGGCAAAATCGCAAACTGGTCGTTCAGTACTTAATCTCATTAATAATGCAGTTGAAATAACGTATTTTAAGGAAGCTTTACCCACTGTGAGAGAAATTTTCATGAATCAAATTCAACATCATAAACCGTTAAATGCGTGAAATTTATTTAATAGCCCGTCGTGAATTTAAAGCCCGCTTGCGAAACCGTGCCTTTATTGCAATGACCTTTTTATCGCCGCTTTTACTGGTGGGTTTTTTTGCGTTTTCGGTATATATGTCGCAGCAGGATACAACCGAACATCGCATTTTAGTTGTGGATGACAGTAAACTGTTTATTAATCGCATTGCAAATAATGGTGAAACCTTTCAGTTTGAATTTTCTACCAAAAAATTAATAGATGCTGAACAGCATTTTGCAGCTGAGGGCTATACTGCATTGCTTTGGATTTCGCCAAATATTATTGAAGGCGGGGCAGGTGCCTGTAAATTATTTTATTCTAAAACACCGGGCTACGCACTTCAAAACCATATTCGGAGCCAGTTAGAAAAGATTGTTTATGAAGAAAAATTACTTGCAAATAACATTCAGCCCCAAATTGTAAGTAATGCACGCCAACATATCCAATTAATTTTACAACAGGTGGGTAGTTCAGGAACCTATGCTGATCAGGACGGAATTTCACAGCTGGGCTTTATTATGGCCGCACTGATGTTTATTTTTATAATGATGTACGGCATGATGGTTTTTCGCTCAGTACTTGAAGAAAAACAATCACGCATCGTAGAGGTTTTACTAACCTCGGTAAAACCTGTAAAGCTTTTAATTGGTAAAATTTCTGGAATTGCACTGTTAGGCATACTGCAGTTTATACTAATGGGCGTGTTAACATGGTCACTTTCCTGGGGACTGCAACACAGCATTTTAAAAAACCAACTTATAACCTACGATGATTTTAAACACCAGCAGGCTGAGGTATTTCAAAAGGGCTCTGAAACCGATTTTAGCAAATTAAGCCGTTTTGATCAACAACTGGAATTGTTTTCACTTTTTAAAAAAGTTGAAACTTTGGCTTTTTTTGAAATATTTTCGCTCTTTACACTGTTTTTTTTATCAGGTTTTTTGTTTTACAGCGCAATTATGTCGGCCTTAGCCAGTGCAGCGGATTCCGATGCTGATGCCCAGCAATTTTTATTACCTGTAAATTTACCCCTTATCGCCTCGTATTTAATTGCTGTACAAGGTGTTATAAATCCAGACGCAGAGCTTTACGCATGGGCCTCTTGGATTCCTTTTAGTGCTCCAGTGGTTATGGTATCGCGTATTACAGCCGGAATACCTTTGTATAAGGCATTAGTATCTTGGCTGATATTAAGTTTTTCATTTTTAATTGTCATTTTTTGGTCGGCCCGTATCTATCACAATGGTATTTTAAATACGGGTAAAAAGTCCCGATGGCGCGATTTTTGGCATTGGAGTAAAAAAAGAATTTGACATTTTGTCATAATTCCCGCTTTGGTCTTAATTTTGTAATCCATTTAAAAAAAAAGATTTATGAGTAAAGCAGGAACCATCAATGTACAAACAGAAAATATTTTTCCCATAATTAAAAAATTTCTTTACAGCGATAATGAGATTTTTTTGAGAGAGTTAGTGAGCAATGCCGTAGATGCCACTCAAAAACTTAAAGCGCTGGCGCGTATGGGCGAAGTAACCGGAGACTTAGGGGACTTAAAAATTGAAATTGAATTGGATGCCTCTGCCAAAACCATTACTATTAAAGATAAAGGTATTGGCATGACGGCTGATGAAGTTGAAAAATACATAACCCAAATTGCATTTAGCGGAGCTGAAGAATTTGTAAACACATATAAAGATAAAGTTGATAAAAACGTTGTAATTGGCCACTTTGGTTTAGGGTTTTATTCTGCTTTTATGGTTGCTAAAAAAGTAGAATTGTTTTCGCTTTCACACAAAGCGGGTTCAAAAGCAGTGCACTGGACCTGCGACGGAAGTCCTTCCTATGAAATTGAAGAAATCTCGAATCGTACGCAGCGTGGTACCAATGTGGTTTTACATATTGCCGACGATTGCGCCGAATACCTGGAACAATCAAAAATTCAGGGGTTACTAACTAAGTACGGTAAATTTTTACCCGTTGAAATTAAATTTGGAACTAAAAAAGACTGGATTGACACCGATGAAAAAGATGAAAAAGGAGAGGTAAAACGTAAAGAGGTTGAGGTTGATAATATTATCAATAATCCAAATCCGGCCTGGACAAAAAAACCTGCTGATTTAAAAGACGAAGATTATGAATCCTTTTACCGCGAACTGTATCCCATGCAGTTTGACAAGCCCTTGTTTCATATTCATCTAAATGTAGATTACCCATTTAATCTTACAGGTATTTTATACTTTCCAAAACTCAGCAACAAGCTAGAAATGCCCAAAGACCGTATTCAGCTGTATTGCAATCAGGTTTTTGTTACAGATAATGTTGAACACGTTGTTCCAGATTTTTTAACATTACTACGGGGTGTAATAGATTCTCCCGATATTCCGCTCAATGTAAGCAGAAGCTATCTTCAGGCCGACGCTCAGGTTAAAAAAATTGCTACCCATATTACCAAAAAAGTGGCAGATAAATTAGAGGAGCTTTATAAAAAAGATCGTACCGAATTTGAGGCAAAATGGGATGATATTCGCTTATTTGTGCAGTATGGCATGATTAGTGACGAAAAATTTTATGATAAGTTATCTAAATGCGCCTTGTTAAAAACTACAGATTCAAAGTACTACACGTTTGAAGAATTTGAAGCTGCTGTTTCCGCATTGCAAACCGACAAGGATAAAAATAAAATTTATCTGTATGCCTCCAATATGGATGAGCAACATGCCTATATTGATGCTGCTAAAGCCCGCGGATATTCGGTATTGTTAATGGACAGTATTTTAGATGCACATTACATTAATCATCTTGAATCAAAATTAAAGGAAACCCGATTTGTACGAGTTGATTCGGATACTGTAGATAAATTGATTAAAAAAGATGACACAACGGTTAGTAAACTATCCGAAGATCAGCAAAATACCTTAAAACCAATGGTTGAAGCTTTACTTAATAAAGATCAGTATACCGTTCATATGGAAGCACTCAGCGAGCAGGATGCGCCCATGATGATTACGCGTCCCGAGTTTATGCGTCGTATGAAAGATATGAATCAGCTGGGAGGCGGTGGCGGTGGATTTAATTTTTACGGCTCTATGCCCGATATGTATCAAATGGTGGTAAATACCAATCATCCGCTAATAGGAAAAGCACTTGATGAATCCGATTCGGAAAAACAAAATGCATTACTTAAACAGATGTCTGATTTAGCCCTATTAGCTCAGGGCTTATTAAAAGGCGAGGCCCTCACGCAATTTGTAAAGCGAAGTGTTTCACTAATTGAATCGTAATTGAATCTTTTTTTGAAAATCATATTGAATGGGAATTTGAAAAATGCCGTTAATTTATTTTTCGAATAAATTGCAAGATTTATATATACATTGTATTATAAACCTCTGACGTGGGAGTTTAAATTTTATTTTGTAAGTACTGTTTTTGTTTTGGAGCTGCCCTTAGACATATAAAAAACTGGGATACCCGATACAACAATTAATACGCCAATCAATGTATTATGCGGATTGTGTAAAACAGCCTGGTACATAAACCAGATATTACAAAAAATAAAAAGTAAGGGTATAAATGGGTATAAGGGCGTTTTAAAAGGGCGAGTAGCCTGGGGATACTTATATCTTGAATATATTAAACCGCTTACCGTTAAAGTTGAAAATAGTATTAATACAAAGGACGTAAACTCTAAAATTTGATTAAAAGTACCGGTAAATAAAAGCAAAACTGAAATCGTACATAAAACCCAAATTGCCAAAACGGGACTTCCGCCTTTATTGCTTTTTGCAAATGCACTAAAAATCGAATAGTCTTTTCCCATTGCAGAAATAACTCTCGGGCCTGCCATAATCATAGCAGAAATGGAAGAAACTAAAAGCAAACTAATTACTAATCCTACAATTTTTACACCCGATTCACCAAACATGAATTTTCCCGCAACATTACCGGTATCAATATTTACGGGCCCCTGATCAGTAAATTTTACGGTGAGCTCACTATAAGGAGCAACTTTTAAAAAAACAAAATTTAGGCCCACATAAAGCATTGTTACCAATAAGGTACCTATAAGCAATGCCCGAGGTAAATTTTTTGTTGGATTTTTAATATCACCGGCTATGTAGGCAGCCGCATTCCAGCCACTATAGGCAAAAGACACCCAAAACATAGCAGCAGCAAAAGGCCAGCTGAATAAATAAGATAAGGTATCAGCATTTAAATTAAGTTTAAAGTCAGGGTGTGAGGGTGTAAAAAAAAGCCCCACTACGATAAACCCTAAAATTAAAAGCACTTTTAAAAGTGTGGCAATTTTTTGAAAGCGACCACCAATTTTTACGTGCATAGATTGTAAAAGACCAATAAAAATAATTACCAGAAATGCTGTTATTTTTATAGATACAGAGGGTATAACGGTTTGAAAATACACTCCCAATGAATACGCAGCCAGTGAAATAGGTGCCGCAAAACCAATGGTTGCAGAAATCCAGCCCGACAAAAAACCGAGTAGGGGATTAAAAATAGATTTTAAAAAATTATACTCGCCACCAGATTGTGACACCATGCCTCCAAAAATCCAAAGACTTAAAATAGCAGCATAGTTTTTTATTTCCAGTAACTGAAAGCCCAAACACGTAAACACACCGGTACCAATCATATTGGCTATAACAACAGAGGTAGCAGTTGCAAGGCTATATTTAGCGTAATTCAAAAGCATAAAATTAATTTAATACTTCGGTATATAATAACATTATGTATATTTTTGTTATTCTATGAAAGTAAAAACGTTAGGACAATTTATAATTGAACGTCAGGCTGATTTTCCGTTTGCTAAAGGTGAACTTTCCCGATTATTACGTGACATTGGAATTGCTGCTAAAATTGTAAACCGAGAGGTTTCAAAAGCCGGCCTCGTTGAAATTTTAGGTGATACAGGTACAGTAAATATACAGGGCGAATCGGTTAAAAAATTAGATGTTTTTGCTAATGATCAGTTTATTGCAGCATTTAAAGCGGGCGGTGAAGTGCGTGCAATTGCAAGCGAAGAAAACGAGCATATAATTACTGTAGGAAATACCAATTCTAAATATTTGGTGGCCATAGATCCGCTGGATGGTTCGTCAAATATTGATGTAAATGTTTCAGTTGGTACTATTTTTTCAATTTACAGATGTAATACTGAACAGGCGGAGGCCCAGGAATCTGATTTTTTTCAAATCGGTCGTCATCAAATAGCTGCAGGCTATGTAATTTATGGATCTAGCTGTATGCTGGTATATACTACTGGACATGGCGTTAATGGATTTACTTTAGATCCCAGTATTGGGGAATTTTGCCTTTCGCACCCCGATTTAAAAACTCCCGAACAAGGAATGGTATATTCTATTAATGAAGGTAACCGCCTACAGTTTAGCAGCGGTATTCAAAATTATATAAACCAATGCCATGCGCGAGGCTTTGCATCGCGGTATATAGGTTCGGGCGTTGCTGATATTCACCGAAACCTTTTAAAGGGAGGTATATTTATGTATCCTGCAACACAAAAGGCAACTCAGGGTAAATTGCGGTTATTGTACGAGTGCAATCCGTTAGCCATGATTGTTGAACAGGCGGGTGGTTCTGCCACAAACGGTTTGGTAAGTATTTTAGATATACCCATACAATCGCTGCATCAGCGAACGCCGCTGTTTATTGGCAGTAAGCACATGGTACAAGAAGCCCAACAATATTTAAAACAGGGTTGATTTTTTATTTTTCAGCGTACATATGCCGTCCCTTAATAAAGGTAGATGCAACTTTAAATTGACGTATTTCGGCTTCGGAATCTTGTAATAAATCTACGGATGACAAAATAAAATCGGCGTGTTTTCCCGGTTCTAAACTGCCCCTAACCTGTTCTTCAAATGCTGCATAAGCGGCCCAACGCGTCATGCCTAACAAGGCTTGAGTTCTGCTAATAGCCTCATTTTTTCTAAAACCGCTTACTGGAATGCCATGGGCGTCGGTTCTAAAAACTGCTGCTATAAATGTATGTAATGGATTTATGTCCTCAACAGGAAAATCGGTTCCTAACGCAATAATATTAGAGGCCCGCAATAGGCTGGCATAGGCATAGGCGCCCTGTATACGAATACCAATTCGTTTTTCAGCCCATAAGTAATCACTAAGTGCATGGGTTGGCTGAACGGAAGGAATAATACCCCGCCACAGCGTATTTGTCAAATCTTTAAAATCTAATACTTGAGCATGTTCTATGCGCCAACGTTTTTTTTGAGCACTTGCAATATACTTTTGATATAAATGAAGTATGGTGTGGTTAGCGCTGTCACCTATGGCATGTGTGCATATTTGAAAAGGCGAGGTTCGGATGCGTTTTATTTTTTCTTCAAGTTGCTTAGGCGATTGCAGCATAAAACCGTATTGGTCTGGGGCATCCCAATATGGTTTTTTAAGGCAGGCACCGCGGCTACCCAGAGCACCGTCGGCATATATTTTAAAAGCACCCACATGTAAACCTTTGTATTGCAAAGGGCCCTGTTTAAGCCAATAGGATATATCTTCTGGCTGATCTTGAATTAAAGCATAAATAGAAATATTCAGAGTATTTGAATCGTAAAGTTTTTTTAATTGTTGAATAACCTGCGTTGATACGCCGCAATCATGCACAGATGTAAGGCCTAAAGCCATACATTGCATTTCTGTTTGTTTAATATAACGCGAAAATACCGAATCAGGCAATTCGGGCACACAACGTTCAATAGCTAGCATGGCATTATCTATGAGCAATCCGGTTGGTTTTCCATTTTTTAAAACGACTTCGCCCCCCTCTATTTTAGTGCCCGAATGTATACCGGCTCGTTTTAAAGCCGCTGCATTAGCTAAAATAGCATGGCCGTCAATGCGTTTTAAAATAACTGGCCTGTCAGGAAATAGGGCATTAAGTTCAGTATTATCGGGAAATTCTTGAATGTTCCAGTCGTTTTGATCCCATCCCCTGCCATAAATCCATTCGGTAGTATGGGTTTTAGCATATTCTGAAACACGTTTTATAACAGCACTAAACGAGCTTGTGCCTTTTAAATTACATTTATATAAATCGTTAGCATAGCCTGTAAAATGGCAGTGGGCATCTATAAATCCGGGATACACGCAAAGGCCATGAGCATCAATTACTTTAGTACATGCATATGTATGTTGTAACGCTTCAGCTTTTCCGGTTGCAAGCACAATACCGTTTTTAATAACCATGGCCTCGGCAATTTCAAATAAAGTGTCGCAGGTATAAATTCGTGCGTTGATTATACATAGATCGGCCGGTTGTTTAAATGTACATCCCATGCTTAAGCACAAAACAAAAATAATAAGTTTGTAAGGCGCACAAATTCTAAACATAATGGCAATTTAACGATATTTGAAATTCAAATGTAATCGTATGAAAATTAAATTTTTACTATTCTGTTGTGTTCCTGTATTGTTTTCTGCGCAAACAGTTTTAACCCTGGAAGATATATGGGGCAAGTTTGCATATCGTGCCGCAGCTCCCAGCGACGTTCATATTTTAAAAAACGGACAGCATTACACCCGTATTGAAGACGACGCGTCTGGAGATGCTCAAATGGTTGTATATGACATTAAATCTAACAAACGCTTACGTGTACTTTTAAGTGCCAATGACCTAAAAACCGAAAACGGACACTATATTGATCTCAATACATTTCAGTTTAGTCCTGATGAAAACGCAATTTTATTTTATTCAGATGCAGAATCTATTTACAGACATTCCCTAAAAGCAAAATACTATGTTTATAATTTGCAATCAAAAATTTTAAAACCGCTTGTTGTAGGTGCAAAGCAAATGCTGCCTCAGTTTTCTCCTGATGCATCACAAATAGCCTACGTTTCGGAAAACAACTTATATATTGATAATTTAAAAACGGCCAAAACACAAACGCTTACTACGGATGGGGCTTGGAATGCTATAAAAAACGGCTGGGCCGACTGGGTGTATGAAGAAGAATTTTCAAAGCCCGATTATTTTTGTTGGAGTGAAAACAGTGGTTATTTGGCCTATGTTCGGTTTGACGAATCGCAGGTGGCTACGTATCAATTGGATTTTTACCAGGGTCAATTATATCCCACAGCGTATTCATTTAAGTATCCAAAAGCGGGTATGCAAAATTCAAAAGTAAGCGTTATGGTATTTAATACAGCTTCGCAGCAAACGCAAACCATGCAAATTGGAACTGAAACGGATATTTATATACCCCGTCTCCAATTTACACCATGGAATAACCAGTTGTGTATACAGCGTTTAAACCGTTTACAAAACCAGTTGGATTATCTCTTGGCAAATCCGGAAACAGGATCATCTACAATTTTACTTAAAGAGCATTCTAATACATATATTGATATTACAGACGATTTAATTTTTTTAGGAAATTCGGGCTTTTTACGAAGCAGCGAATTTTCAGGTTATAATCATATATACCATTACAGTAAAACCGGTACACTTATACATGCCGTTACTTCGGGATCATTTGATGTTACGCGGCTTATTAATTTTGATAAGCCACAAAACACCTTGTATTTTCAGGCAGCACGACAAAATGCCACTGAGCGTGAAGTGTACCGCGTGCAGCTTGATGGCAGTGGGCTAACGTGTTTAACCAATAAACCCGGCACGCACGCATTTGAATTTTTATCGGGCAACCACTATTACCTGCATACCTATTCAAATGCAAATACTCCACCAAAATACAGCCTTTACGATGCAAAGGGAACATTTATACGTGACATTGAAACCAATACTGAACTTTTAAATAAAATGAATGCACTTAAACTGGTGCCCAAAACATTTTTCACATTTAAAAATGCAAGCGGAATAGCATTAAACGCCTGGATGATAAAACCCCCTGATTTTGATTCAACAAAACACTATCCGGTATATATGTATGCTTATAACGGACCAGGTAGTAATGAATGTAATAATGCATGGGATGGTACCGATTATTTTTGGCATCAGTTTTTAGCACAACAGGGGTACATTGTGGTATGCTGTGATGGACGAGGCACACAGGCTCGCGGCCGCGACTTTAAACATGCTACGTATATGCAATTAGGTAAATATGAAAGCGATGACCAATTAGATTTTGCATCGTATTTGGCCGGTTTAAAATGGGTAGATAAATCGCGGATAGGATTTCAGGGATGGAGTTATGGCGGATTTATGGCAAGTTTAATGATTAGTAAAGGTGCCGATAAAATTAAAACAGCAATTGCCGTTGCGCCGGTTACACAGTGGGCTTTTTACGATAATGTGTATACAGAACGGTTCATGCGTCGTCCCCAAGAAAATGTAAAAGGCTATCAAGAAAATTCGCCATTACATTTTATAAAAAACATTAAGGGACACTTTTTACTTATTCACGGTAGTGCAGATGATAATGTACATATGCAAAACAGCATGGAGTTAGCTTCTGCCATGGTGCAAAACAATATACCATTTGACTACATGGTGTACCCTAACAAAAATCATGGTATTTATGGGGGGTACACACGCTTGCACCTGTATCAAAAAATATTTGATTTTATTAAGTTAAAGCTTTGAGTTATACATTCTTAATTTACAAAAGCAGAACCCAGAGGGTCTAATTGATTTTATAAATACCGTGAAGCCTTTATAATCCTGTGGTATTTTTTATAATCCAGTATAATTAAATGTAAGTTAAACGACAAATCATTGCATAAGGTAAATCTGGCTCTTAAACTAACACGTTAAATTTATCGTGTGGATAAATGGTAATTTTCAATCATAATTTAGTTGCAAAAAATGCAAATTTTATATACAATAAAATCATTTGCTTAAATTAGGTTTGTGATTACTTTGCAACACGATTTTATAAATCTTCTTAAACTAAAGGCTAAGCCAAACGTTTCCTTTGCCGATGAAATTGCAAGAATGTTAAATATTAGTGTTGACAGTGCTTACCGCAGAATTCGTTGTGAAACCGATTTAAGCTTAAATGAAGCTAAATTATTGGCAGATTACTATAAAGTTTCATTACAAAACCTGTTTATGCCCCAGCAACGAGATTTTGGTTTTGTATACCGGGCATTTGACCGTAAAACACTTTCATTTGAACGCTATTTAACTTCAATTATTGAAGATCTTAAAAGCATTCGTGATGCAGATGAAAAATCGATTATCTACTGCGCCAAAGACATTCCTATTTTTCATCACTTTCAAGTACCCGAATTGGCTGCTTTTAAAATATTTTATTGGATGAAAGAGGTATTACAGCTTTCAAAATACAAAAATACTGTGTTTTCGGAATCCCTCATTGATGATAAATTTATTGAAATGGGACAAAAAGCAAAACATTTATATGCAGCCTTACCCAGTATTGAAATTTGGACTGAAGAAACTGTTCATTCAACTTTAAAACAACTATTTTATTTTCATAAAAATCAATTAATTTCTAATACCGCGCTTACTGTAAAATTGTTTGAGGCTTTGAATAATGTAATTTCTAAAATTGCCGAACAATCAAAACAAGAATATAAAGTACTAAATCATGCCGATTCCAAAAAAGGTGGCACATACCAATTATACCTTAGTAAAATGCCAGTAAGTAATAATACCATTTTTGTAAATACAGATAATACATTTTCAACTTATATAACCCACAATACATTAAATGTGTTAATGACCTCAAACCCTGAATTTTGCCGTGAAACTCAATTTTATACATCTAACCTTATAAACAATAGCTCTGTATTAAACCAAAAACATGCTACAGAGCACCATGATTTTTTCAATTTAATTTTAAAAACCATAAATCACTATAAAAATCAAATCATATGAAAACACCAATAAAACAATTACGTATTCTATTACTGTTAGCAGGTTTTTGTAATCTAGGCTTTGCTCAGGGTATAAAATATACCCGCAAAGATTCAGTAACTATTGATACTATTCAGTTTATTGTACATAACGACATGGCCCGGTATTTTTCAGGTTCCTTTTGGGCCGGAATTGAAATTCCTTTAAAAAATAAAAGTTCATTGGCTATTGCTGGAATTGGCACATACGGTAGTCCCGATTTTAATAGGGATCATCAATATTCTGGATGGGGCATTGAATTTCAATACCGCAATTTTTTAGGTAAAAAAGGTAGTATTGTAAAATCACCGGTTTATTTTGCACCACATTTGATATACAGAAACTTAACTCTTACCGATTGGGAAAAATATGACAGTTTCCAAAATAATTCAGTTGATAAAAAAGAGTACACACAAAATTTTCAGGTTTTTTACGGCGGTATAGTTATTGGTAGCGAGATTTTTGCCGGCGATATGTTTACTTTAGATGTGTTTTTTGGAGGGGGTATACGTGTTACAAAAGATATTGATGGAGACGCAACATATAAAGTGCCAACTAGAGGTGTTACTATGACAGATATCCGTTACAGCGGCGTTGTGCCTCGTGTTGGTTTTAGGATAGGCATAATAAATCACTAATGTATGTTACGTGCGTTTATTATTTTATGTGCCTGTTTTTATTTTTCAGCACATGCACAACAGTTAAATACTAAAGAGTTAGATACCGCTGAAAATAGACACCACTATACATTAGATGCGATGCGGGTTGTACAAGGAACATGGCAATTTGGACGTGAACTTTACTTTAATAAACATAACAGTTTAAAAACATCTGTATTAATAACATGGGCTAAATCGGAAGGATTAGCAAAACCCTATTTAAAAGCTCAAAATTTTAAATATACTAATAATGATACAGTTTGGACTTTGATAGATACCGATTTAAAAGGAGCAGGGTTAAATTTACATTGGCGAGAATATTTT
>Ga0255088_1000247_pt1 | contig 27713 bp, 27 predicted proteins | sample Colum_Miss_RepB__2_FD_188587 | JGI IMG/M metagenome (GOLD analysis project Ga0255088, IMG submission 188587) | Freshwater microbial communities from Columbia River, Oregon, United States - Colum_Miss_RepB_8d | ecosystem: Environmental > Aquatic > Freshwater > River | place: USA: Oregon...
ATTCTGAAGAACAGGATTACCAACATCAATAGGTGCATGCATCAAAGACGACATGTCTGTTACTTCGAACGAAATGTCAATACCCAGACAATCACCATTTCTTGAAGCACCCATGTTGCCTGTGAAACGAGTAATCTGCAGTGATGTGATCATGCCAAGTCGAATTACAGCACGGCCACGGCAGAAGCACTGACAGATAAAGGGAGCTGAATAAGACTGACGACCTGTGGACAGCGGGAGTACGGCTGCCAGAAGGCACGAGAGTGGAACGTACATGTTCAAGAAGCGTGCCAGCTTATTACCTGACCAACTCCTCAATTCAATAGTGTACTGTGCGGTTGGCAGTTGCGCCATGGAGGATTCCCAATGTTTAGGGATATCCACGAACGCTTGTCCGGCCAAAGCCATCAACCCTGAAAGCTGGATAGACTCCAGACCTCCTTTCACAAAGTCCATCACGGATTGTTTTACGGCATCGATCATCCCAATCCCTGTCTCACCACCCGAGAAAGAGAAATGCGCGTTCTTTGAAGCGCCCGCCATGCCGTTAAATGTTTGCTGGATCTGAGACTCTGTTACGTTGTTCGTAAATGACTCACTCATTGATCCGCCGTAATCCGTTCGGAACGTCACAAATTGAGAACCATCGCGCCGGTTAGCCATCCAGTAATCGAGAATGCCGGGTTCTTTGGCATACCCGTCTTGGACTTTCTCCGTCCCGTCTTTGACATCATTAGGGATGTATCGCGGACGGAGTCCCTGTGGACCATAGTCAGGGGTTGCCGACCCCTCGCTACCGGGAACCTTTTCAGCTTCAACGGTAGAGGCATCCTGACTCAACCGGTTACTGATAGCATCCTGGCGTTTGTGGGCTTTGTCACCAATGGCCAGCCGGTGGTAACGATCCAGATATTTCTCAATACTGGGATTCTCAGCTTTGTCAGACACGACGCTGGTGATGTACTCTTCCAGCTTCTGCTTGATCTGTTGCGGTGTTCCGCCTACAGTACCAAGTTCCAATAGGTCGTTATATCTGGCATCCGCCAAGCGCTGTGCTCTGTTAGCTACGGCGTAAACATCGATACCGCCGCCTTCACGGAATATGTCAGGGGCAACGCGGTGTGCGTACGTGATATACAGATCATTACGGTCGATGCGCTCGTCTTCAACGGCAGAACCACGATCGTCGAGATAAACTCGAGGAACGATACCCATGTTCACCGCGATCTGGTTTGCGATCATATTCACGCGGTTCCAGTACAGCGGCATGGTTTCCTTAAAGTAGTAGTATTTACTACTCGGGGACTTGGTGAAGAAGCGGGCAGCAAATGCACCGGTACAAAGCCAAGGGTGTGCCATCAAGGTACCAATGGCCACCACGAAACCAGCCGCACGACCAAGGTAGTACGAAATACTGGCTCGCCCTTCGTTTGCTAAGAGGGCCGCGTCTTGATTAAAGAAACTGGTAAAGAAGGTGATCATCCCGTTGAACTCGGGGACACCGAACGACAGATGAACCAACTGTTGATTGTTATCGATCTGGTCGCTATAAAACTCACCCATTCCGTCGTAACCACCAGCGCCTTTTTGAGTGCGATCTCGAATGCCGATAACTTTAATATCAGCACTGCTAGTGTATTGAGGAAGGGGATTAATGGCAAAGTTACCGCCCAGTCGCGTGTCGACGAACTTTTGCTGTGCGTACGTCATGGTTCTCCAGCGAACATCCGCGGAACGGATGTCTTTAGCGGATAACATAAACGAACGGCGAATCCAGCTACTATCATCGGTGGTCGACAACTTTCCAGACGGTGTTACTTCAGGCAGTGTCGTAGCCATTTCTACCTCATGAAGAAGAGGAGGGCCGAAGCCCTCCGGTTAAACCCGCGTCATTGGTACGGGAGGTACAGGACGGTCGTTAGGATTAGAACCGTCAGACCTGAACCGTGGTCTTTGCTGCGGGGGTTGTTGCTTTCCTTGATTTGCATCCTTACCCATGGTTTCAATCCGAACCAGCGTTTCATCAATTCTCAACAAGGTTTTATCCATGTTCTTCGTGACTTCGAGCTGTTGTTCGGCGAGTTTAGCCATGTACTCATTGGTGTTGGCGGTCTTAGCGTTGCTAACCTGCCTCTGTCCTTCAGCCTGCTTTGCCGTTTCCTTCTGGCTAGCAACGACGGCCGTAGGTTGCGCGTTCTGCACAACTGGCGTCGTCTGAGGCTGAGAGGTTTTAACAGGAGCCGCGGCTGCTGGCGCTGCTTTTGGTGTACCGGAATCTTTCGATCCGGGCATCGTAACAGGGCCTTTAACCTGCGGTCCGGCAGTAGTACCGCCAGGCGCTTTAGCTGATCCGGTTCCAGACGGGGCGTTAGGATCAATGCCCGCACTCGACATCACTTTAGCCAGCAGATTAGCGTACTGTGGGTCAGTAGCGTAGCCCGCTTTCTGCAATGTTGCCGCTGCCTGGAAAGGCGTCTTAGCATCAAAGTAACCGGCTTTGGTATAACGCTTGTTCTTTGCGATAAAGCTGACACGTCCAGCAATACCTTCATCCAGAGAATTGTAATCCCTGAACTTATCATTGATGTACGTCTCACGACCGCCAAAGACTTCTCGCGTCCTACGAATAGTACCTGGTTCATCACCATGAGCTTTGATACCGAAGAAGTTAAACTTCCCGGATTCGTGCTTACCCCAGCCTGATTCCAGTGCCCATTGTGCCGCTACAACCTCGGGATGTGGATCACCCGCGCGTCGAGCAGCGTCCATGACAGCTTGGAACTTTTCCTTAGCACTTCCTTTCAAAGAGTTGAATGCGGTTTTAGCACCCTGATAAACAGCGTTGGCCACATTCGCACCACTTTCAATAGCCTTGGAAGTTGCATTGACTGCAGTGTCGTAGCCAGCTTTAATACCGCCACCAATGGCTTTGGCGTTCTGGACAACACTATTGGTCGCACCACTGACCGCGCCCTTGAACTTATCCCAGGCCTTGCCAGCTGCTTCCTTAGTAGAATCCCATACACCCTTGCTTTCTTGCAGCTTTCGCTTACGCTGCTCAGGCGTCATGGACTTCATAGCCAGTGCAGTATCGGTTTCCTTACGATGGTCATCGATCCAGGAAATGCAATCCTTCATGATGTCTTTGACTTCATCAGCATCAAGATCAACCTTCTCATCACTACCAAAAGGCGACATCATGAAAACATAAGGACTATTGCGATCGTTTCCAAAATCAACTCGCTTGATGTAATCAAGCTTCTTGTCTGACGTCAACAAGTCGTCAATCTTGGAAATATCAGTCTTACCAGCCATGGCGTAAGCCAGTGTGACGTGTGCCAGATATACCGGCTTGAAACGCTGGGTGAACCATGCGATCCATTTCTCGACTTGAGACTGGTTGGTTTCGTCAACTTCAAACAGTTTAATCAAATCACTGACCGACAAACCGGTACCAAGTGTAGCAGGTTTACCAGATGTGACACGAACGACTTGGCTACACTTCTGTTCAAGTTCGATGATCTTGGAAACATGTTTCTCATCATCGACGCTATAGCCGTACTGCGCCATGCGGAACTTGGCAATCGGTGTATTGGGCTGGGTGTAATACTTATAAAGCTTATACCCGCCGTAGGCCATTGCTCCAACTGCTAATGCACCCAGAGCCACGGGAGCTGTGATAACACCAGCAAGCGCCGTAAGAGCACTACCGGCCATGGGAAGGAGTCTGGCTCCCCAGCTTGCCGCTGTCAAGGCACCGCGGAGTAACCCGCCGCCGCCCTTCATGAGCATTTTACCAGCACCCAACGCACCCCGGGCAAGACCACCGCCCATTTTCACAGCTGTCTTTAAGAGACCACCGCCAAGTAAACTTGTCAGGGATTTGACAGCGCCCATGCCGGCACTCACCAGTCCAGCCATACCAGAGAAGAGCGCAGGGAGTTTTCCGAAAAGACCTGTGATCATGGAGAAAATACCTTTCTTCTCCTTACCATCACCGCCTTTCATCTTACCCATCAATCCGCCAAACATGGATTCCAGCTTAGACATCGCTGAATCTTTCATGCCTGCGGCGCGCTTCTTCAGACGATCTTGCCAGCTACCTTCACGCAAACCATCGCCATCAGTATCACTGGAAGCTTTCTTGGACTTACCGCCCGGAAGACGCTCATCCAGCAGTGCGTAGATCTTATCCAGTTTGTCAACAACGGGTTTGGAATTACCAAACAATCCACCCAAACCACCACCCAGTCCCTTCATCAGGATGCCAAGAGCGCTTTTGGTAAGACCAAGGCCTTTACCAATGATGTTAGCCATAATGTCTTTGGCCTTCATAGCGCCCTTCAGGGCTAAGCCCGGAATTGACGTAAGGGGTTTAAGGATGTTACCGATCTTGCCAAGCAGGCCTTTAACCGGCTTGCCTTTGGAATCGACCAGACCCTTATGGATGTCTTCAAGGGAGAGAACAACATTTCCCTTTTCATCAATGATGTCACCGGTCAAATCTTTGATTCTGGAAATGACCTTGCCAGTCTTCTTAAGGCGATAACCGCCTGTCCGGAAGACTCTAGCCAAGAGACGAGGTTTGTCTTCGCCAGCCACGTAGATGTCGGATGAGATCTCACCGTAGGTCTTAACGAAGTTGTAGGTCTTACTGACAGCACTCTTGAAAGCTCTCAGAGGCGAAGTGGCGAAGTTAAAGGCTTTCTTCACCAGACCAAAGGCCTTATGAAGAAGCTTTCTGGAACGTTTGCCGTAAACACCCTTCTCGAAGTCTTCCTGAGTGATGAAGTAGTTACCATCTGCATCAATGACCGGGCCGGTGATGTCTTTCGGAACAGCAATAACCTTCTTACTGTTCTTATCGATATATTTGCCGGAACGAATCTGAGCTGCTATTAAACGAGGTTCTTCCTCACCAACAACATACACGTCTTCCAGCATCTGAACACCGAAACCAACAAGCTGACCGGCTTTCTGAAGCACAGACTTGGTTGTCTTGAAACCCAGACCAGTAATGCTCCTTGCCTTACGTGCGATTGTCGAGAGACTGTTTCTGGCTATCCCAAAGGCTTTACCAGCACTGTTTCTTGCACCACGGAAAAGTTTCACAGCGCCGCGTTCCCCGTAGCTCAAACCAGCAGCCATCTCCGGTGATAACTCGTGCGTCATCAACGGTGTCTGCGGTATGGTCTGCATCAGTTCAACCAATTTATTCAACGCCTCATTGGTTTGACGTTGTTGGTTGAGAATCTCTTGCAGTGTGTCATTTTGGATAGCGGCGTCTTCAGCTTGCGCATCAGCATCCATCGGGCCTTGGCCTTGAGTTCCTCGCATCTTGTTACCAAGCTTGTTCAGGAACTTAAGCAGCGCAGCAACACCAGGGAACTTAGATCCCCGAGCATTGACAACGGTTTCTCCATCTGACAGCATAGCCGGAATATCGTCACTGGTTTCCGTACCCGGGCCACGGATTGGGCCATTGCTACCTTCACTGTAACGACGGATGCGGGAACCACCTACGCGACCACCGGCGGCGCGGCGACGAGGATTGACCCCACGAATGGTTTCAAGCAGCTTATCTTCGTCAAGCTCGAAGTCACTGTCACCATTGCGTCGGACCAGTCCTAACTTCTCAAGAACGTCCAGGTTTCCGAGATCCGATTCTTCGGACAGTTTCTGATGGAAGGCTGGTAAGTAGTCACGCAGTTTCCGATGGGCGTCTTCGCTACTACCCAGTCGACCCTGGTATTCACGCCAATCGCTCTCTTCACCTTTCTCGTTAAACCCAAAACGATCCTGAATGTGTTGAGTGATCTTCTTTTCCCACTTGACCAGTTCCTGCGGAAACTCTTCACCGCCTTTAGCCAACACCGGGAGATTCATATCCTCGTTGTTGTTGGCGCGCCGGACCAGATATTTGGCAAGCGCTGCGCGAGCCGGTTTGCTGAGTTTGGATTCAGGATCAATGCTATCAAGGACACCTTTCAGATTATCCTGACTTGCCTTCACTTCGTCCTTATTAAAGACACGCTTAAGCACGCCTTTAGTTATCTCGTTAACCGACTCGAATTGCCCAGTATGGAAACTGTAACGCAGCGGCTGTGCATCTTTATCGCCTGACCGCATGATATACAGTTCTTGATGGATCTTGCCAAGCCAACCCGGAATGATCTCGTTAAGCGTCTTGTCAGACCGGCGACTGAAATACATGGCCTCTTCCAGATTGTCAGTCGCGTTGCGCTTGATGTGTTTTGGCTTATCTGGACTTCCCATTCCGTCTCGAAGGAAGTCATTGAAACGTTGACCAATATCATCCAAGAAGTTCAGAATAGGCCGGTCTTCAAGACTCCAGTCTGTCCAGTCATCGGGATCAGTCCTACGCTTGGGTCCGAACTTGTCGTAAAGCCCGCTAGCCATTTTGGAACCCATGTTGCGATCACGAGAGAAACGCGCCATGTGTTCCGGAAGATTCTTGACAAAACGACCAGCTTTCATGGCTTTACCGGCGGCCTGTTCGTTATTTTCAAAATAACGTTTCATCGGCCCTGTCATTTTCTGACCAAGCCAATTCCCGACTTCACCACCGATACCCATACCGGCCATCTCCAATCCCATTTCCTTAGGATCGACACCAGCCGCCTCAATACCTTCACGCATCATGGATGCATTGGCTACGGCGTTCGAAAGATTCATTCCGAAAGACGAAGTAAACTCTTTCAAGGAACCTTGGGCCTTATTCATCAAGCGACGACCAATACCGCTGGTCCAGTCACCCATTATGCCAGAGAACAATTTCTCTTTCATCATCTGGTGGAACATTTCGGAATTGTGGATCTTAACCACTTCCGGCAAAGCCGTATTCTTGATGAGGACCTTGTAAGCGCTTTCAGACAGCTCTTTCTGCTGCTGAGCCACGTCAAGAGTCTTTCTCAACACGAAGTATTGCTTGTATTGAAGCTCAATGGTCTTCCGTTGTACTTGCGCTGCAACTTGATCCTGATAGCTGACCAGACGATTAATACCGCTGGATATTGCCAGCAGAGCTTGAAGACTCGTCTGGTTTTGCTTGATGTTCAGGTAATCACGAACTTGCTGTTGATTATCACGATCCTGAGCCTGACGCTGGTTCGCTTCTTGATAAGCAGAAAAGATAGATCCCAAAGCGGAATCCATTTCCATCTTTTCCGGATCAAGAGACCCCCAGCCTTCGCTTTCCTGCTTTTCGCCAAACCGCTTAAGCGCATTTGACAATTTCTTTGGCAGGATTTTATCAGCCATAGGCTGAATCAGTTTAGACCCTTTGCGAAGCTCGGCGATAATCGGTTTTGCTTCTTTAGCAGCGGTATCGTATAGTGACGAAGCCTCTCCGATCGATTTATCGATCAGGTCTATTGCGTCATTGTAACCTTGCGGTAACGCTCCTCGAATGATTCGGGCCTGGTTAGTGCGGTCGGTCAAGCTTGACTTGATACCTTCTTTAAAACCACCAGCCAGAATCTCTACTGGAGAACGCTTTTTACCGGGACCAGGTCCGTCGAATCCGCCTAGACCGTCATCATCGAAGTCATCGAGACTAAAGTCATCTAGGTCAAAATCGTCGCGCTTGTTAGCCATAGCGACCCCTCTTTTATGTAAGTGCACTCATAGTTTCCGTATAAAGGAGCAAAAAGACATGCAGCGCAGCAGCTTGCCCGTCAACATCTCATTGCTTCAACTCACACCCCAGCGCTTAGAAGCACTGAAGCCTGTGAAGGTTCTCGACTATTACGATGGCGGAACAACACAGCTCCATGAGGATGGTTTGTTTTCCATCTCTATCTTTGGACGGGTTGGGAGTGAAGAACGCGATCGTCGTTTTTCCTACGTGGATATTCGCACCCAGATTTTTCACCCTTACTTCTTTAAGCAGTTGGTGAAGTTGAAAGCCCTTTATCAAGGGATTATGTCTCGGAAGATTTACGCTGTCTGGGACGAAAAGGAACGTGACTTCGTTCAGTCCGATGCTGCTACAGGCAGTACCGGCTTTCACTTCTTCCTTCAACACTGGGAAGACATTGAGTTCAAACGCACGGGTTCCGATATCCGTGATTTGCGTATTGAACTTATCCAGAAGTACAAACAAAAATGTCTGACCGATAAGATCCTGATCATGCCTGCTGGCTTGCGCGACATCACGGTCGATGAATTAGGTCGGACAAAGATGGATGAGATAAACGATATCTATCGTGCTATCATCTCTATCTCCAATGCCATCACAACCACGGCTGCCGGCAGTAGCTCTGTATTCGATTCCTCGCGGTATTCGTTGCAGCTAGCTTTCTGCCGCGTCTATGACTACGTCAATAACCTGCTTGAAGGTAAGGGTGGTTTCTTTCAGAAGAAATGGGGTGCACGTCGCATCTTCAACGGTACTCGTAACGTCATTTCTTCAATGGATACCTCGCAGTCCATGCTTGGTTTGCCTAATGCACCTAAGCTCAATAGCACGGTCGTTGGTCTTTACCAGACTATGAAGGGTGCATTGCCTAAGAGTCAGTACTTGGTTCTGAACGGTTGGGTTTCTAAAGTGTTTGCCAGCAACGACGGTAATGCCGTGCTTGTCAATCCGAAGACACTCCATCGTGAGCATGTCAAACTTAGCTCTGAAACCATCGATAAGTGGACGACTACCGCTGGTATCGAAACAGTCATCAATAGCTATTTCGAAACATCAACGCGACTGAAGCCTGTGCGTGTGGAAGGGTATTATCTTGGTCTGATCTACCGGGGTCCTGACAATACTTTCCGCATCTTCAACGACATCGATGATCTGCCTGTTGGTGATCCGAAGTTTGACAAGCGTTATGTATTTCCGCTGACCCTTTGCGAACTTCTTTACTTGAGCGGTTATCGTGAATGGAATACACTCCCCATTCTGGTGACGCGCTATCCCGTAACGGGCGCCGGTAGTATTTACGTTTCCTACGTCTATCTGAAGAATACGGTTGTCTCCACGGTTCGTCGTGAGCTGAATGAAGACTGGCAACCGATGTCTAAGGAATACACGGCTCTGGAATATCCGGTGTTTGAGAATCCTGAGTTCATCGACACCATGATCCCGCATCCTTCCAGACTCGCTCTGATGGGCGCTGACTTTGACGGCGACACCGCCTCTGGAAATATTGTTTACACCAAGGAATCTATTGATGAGGCCTGGCGTAACACCAACAAAGCTGCAAACTACATTAACCCGAGAGGTGGTCTGCTGGCCAGCCCCATCGTGGAGACTGTGGAGCGCGTACTTTTCAATTTCACTGGAGACTGATAGATGCAGACGTATAGTCAGTTCTATCGGCAACATGGTATCCGGTATCTTTCGCAGATGCCGGAACCCGTGCTGAACCCGATAGAGGCATTGGTTCTTCCTCAGGGGTCTATTCTGCATTATGCCGATATGACCAGTGAGGAAGTTGGCATTACTCCGGAAGAACCGTTGATTGCTAATAACTTGTCGGCGATTTATATCGAGCACGTAGTGGATCTGTCTAAGAAGGCTAGCCACGGCCGTCCGGCACCGAAAGCTTTTCAAGCATCTGAATATCTGCGGGAATACCACAGTAAGTTCAAGAAGCTGAAGCGGTTGCAAAATCGAGACGCTGTCCTTCGCAATCCCCGAATGCTACTGGTGATGAATTACAATCTTATCCAGAAGCACTATCGGTATCAAGAGACGTACATGACCGACTACTATCGTTGGGCTAATCTGTACGAAACCATCTGGGATAAGATCGACAAGCTGTGCAAAGAGAATGATCGTCAGCATTTTATTCAACTGCATTTGCCGGACATGATTCCTCCGACATCTGTATTGAAACAGTTGACAGACCATACCTCTCGACAGGTCTTGGAGCGTTTCAATACCGAATCACTGATGCTCCTCGCCGACATCTGGCAGTGGATTGGCGATGAACGCAGCTATTCGACATTGGTTGATATTCCTGAAGAAACCATTCGCAGGATCAACTTGGTTTGGCTCTTTGGCGGGAAATGGGTTGTACTCAACATGGGTCAACTGATTGACTGGCGTAAAGATCCCAAACGTGAAAATACGACCAAAGTCACTCAGAAGACGCCTGAAGAATTGCAGAAGCTTTTCCTGCGCATGCAGTTGGGTATAAAGGAAAGCGCGGCTGCTTCGCTGACAGGTCAGGTTGAATTGCAAGATCCTGCCGCTAACAACGTTGAGCCTGAAGTCGTCGGTACGTCACAGCCAGCTATTCCTGGCAAGGCACCGGAACAGGCCGCAGTCGAGATTGACGATGGTTCTGCCGACATGGAACTTGTCGATAAGGATCTTGACCATGTTGATACTGATACGGTGGATAAGGATCTGGAGCAACTCGAAGCTCTTGATAAAATCGCTTACGTCGAAAGTGTCACGGGTTACAAAGAACATGTGGTTGAAGAGGTTCCGTTTGAAGGCAGCGTGAAGTCTATCGCTGACGAAATGATGCAGAAGAGTCTTCTGACTGCTGCCGAACATCGTCGTATCACCACGCTGGCTGAAAACTACAAGAAGATCCCTGATCCTTTTGGTAGCGGTAAAACACTGGCTGAAGCGATCAAGATCGGTCCTAACGAACTGAAGGTCAACGAGCGTACCCAGATCCTGCCAAAGATCAAAGGCGTTATCGATCAGTCCATGCTGAGTTCTTCTCTCTTGGATTTTGACGAGCGTTATATTGCCGATGTCATGAAGAAAGACATTGGTAACATGGTCATGAACATTCAGCGGTTCGGTATTGCTGTTGAGGATTACAAGGTCGAGCGTTATGACGACTTGCTTGATTCCTTCGATGTGCATACCGTGAAAATCGTTCCTATTTATGGCAAGCCCAGCACACTGACCTTTACGGTTCCACGTGTTAATAAGGACGGTACATTCATCGCTAAGGGTACTCGTTACCGCATGCGTAAGCAAAGTGGCGATTTGCCCATTCGCAAAACCTCACCGACTAAAGTGGCCCTGACAAGCTACTACAGTAAGATGTTTGTTACGCGCTCTGAACGAGCCGTATTCAATTATTCGGAATGGTTGGCAAATCAAGTCATCGCTAAAGGCGGTGATGAGATGGACACTGATGTTCAAGATATTGCGTTTGGTGATGTCTTTGATAATAAGTTCGATTGTCCAAGGGCTTATTCAGCTATTTCACGTCGCGCCTCTGGTTTTATGGCTCAAGGGTACCAGTTCTATTTTGAACCGCTCAAGATCGCCGCAAACTTTGGTGAGGATGTACAGAAAATTCTGGCTGAAGCCACTGAGAATGGAAGACCGCGTTTCACCCCTGTGGCTATTAAGGGTAGTGAACTTCTGGTCATGGGTTGGAATAATGAACTCTACCATTTGGATCGTTCGGGAGATATCGAAGGTTTTAAACCTCTTGGCTCTATCGAAAAGTTCCTGAATATCGACGAAGCCCGCAGACCTGTTGAGGCTGCTGATATCGGAATCTTCGGTGAAGATATACCTATTGGTTTCGTTCTGGCACAGCACATCGGGCTGGGTAATCTCTTGAAGACGACTCAGGCAAGATTCCGCCGTGTGCTCAAAGGTGATCGATTGGAACTGGGTCCTGATGAATACGAAGTTAAGTTCTCTGATGAGACACTGGTCTTTGATCGCAAGGATCATGTCAACGCGATGATCTTCAATGGTTTCAATCGCTATCATCGTGAACTGAAACGTTACAGTGTTTACGCCTTTGATAAGAAGGAAGTTTACGCTAACATCCTGAACGATAACGGTATTGGTCCTCGACATATCCGTGAGTTCAACATGCTCTTTAAACTCTGGGTTGACCCCATCACTCGAGATCTTCTGATCAAGATGAATGAACCCGTGGATCTCTTCCATCTAATGATCAGCGCTGTTCGCAAGCTGGCCACTGACTCTTCTGCGGAAGAAATGGATAATGAGTTCATGCGGGAAAAGGGTTATGAGCGTGTCTCTGGGATGATTTACTTCGAATTGGTCAAAGCTATTCGTGGTTATGCCATGCGACCTGTCTCTGCAAATGCCTCGGTTTCATTGCATCCCCGTGCTGTCTGGGAAGCCATTACGAAAGACCAGGCTACTTTCACGGTTAAGGAATCCAATCCTATTCATGCCTTGAAAGAACAGGAAGTCACCATCTTCGCTGGCGCTGGCGGTCGCTCTGGTCGTTCCATGACCGAGAAGGCGCGTCAATACCATCCGAACGCCATGGGTGTGATTTCAGAAGCAACAGTTGACTCTGGTGATGTGGCAACGATTCGTTTGCTGTCGGCTGATCCGAACTACGATACGCTGCGCGGTACTTCACGTCGGTTGAAGGATATCAAGAACAACACTTCCAAGGTTGTCAGTACTTCCATGTTGCTGGCGCCGGGTGCTGATCATGACGATCCTAAGCGTGTGAACTTTATTTCGATTCAGAACTCTGCAACCACGCACGCCAAGGGGTACGGCTTACTTCCATGCCGAACCGGTTATGAGCGTGTCATGCAGCATCGCACTGAAGAACTGTACGCAAGAACAGCTCGACAGAAAGGCGAGGTTGTGAGTATTGTTCACAACGTAATGACCGTCAAATACGAAGACGGTGCCCAGGAAGCTTACCAGATAGGTCGGCGTTTTGGTAAATGGGATGGTGAAATCATTCCTCACGATATCGAAACACGTTTGAAGCCCGGCGATAAGTTTGAGAAGGGCGACAACCTGATATTCAACTCGATGTACTTTACACCGGACAACTTGGATAAGAAACAAGTTCTGTTCAAGTTCGGTACATTGGCTCGGGTTGTATTGATGGAAAGCACCGACACCCTGGAAGACTCCTGCGCAATTAGTCAAGATCTTTCTCACCGTCTTGTAACGACCAGTACCCATGTCCGTAACATCAAAGTTGGGTTTGATCAGGATATTCGCAACCTGATTAAGGTCGGTGAGCGCGTGGCGCCTGAAAGTATTCTATGTACGATTCACAACGCCCTGTCCGGCAATTCAGAGATTTTTGGCGAAGACGCTATCAGCACTTTATCGGCGCTGTCGCGTTCAACTCCGAGAGCAAAACTGTCTGGGGTGGTCGATAAAATCGAAGTCATCTACACTGGTGACGTCGAGGAGATGACCGAGTCTCTGCGGGCAATCACAGAGAAGTCAGATGCCGAATTGCGTCGTTTGAACAAACAGCTTGGTCGCCGTGTGGCTGATGCTCGAGTTGAAGAAGGTGTCCGTGTAGACGGTAAACCTTTGGAGCCTAAGGCCGCAGCAATCCGTGTATACATTACCGGAGACACTGGCATGGGTATTGGAGACAAGCTTGTCTTCGGTAACCAAATGAAATCGATCGTAGGACGCGTGATGACCGGTGTTAACCAAACTGAAGATGGTGAAGCCATTGACGCCAAGTTTGGTTATCAGTCTATTGCTAACCGTATCGTCTTGTCGGCTGAACTCATTGGTACGACCAGTACGCTGGCAGTGGAGATCAGTAAGCGTGTTGTAGCCGCTTATCGGTCATAATGGACTCAGGAGGGGCGGTAATCGCCCCTCTTTTTATACAGAGGTTTATCCCATCTTTTCTTTTTCACGGTGTGGATTTTGGTTCCACGTCAGCCCTATCAACCGCACTATTGTGCTCGTGTAAGGACAACTTATCATGTTGAGAAAGTCTGCTATTTCCGCAGTAGAAGCGGTGGCTAACAACATCTCTTCCGTCGGACTCCTGGTCCGTCCCCTTCCAGGTTTCCCTTTGGCCGAATTGGTCGATTCCTGCCACAACCCGATGCTCGATGTTCGCGGTGCAACTGACGGTCTGTCGCCTACCAGCATTGTTTATCAGTTGGCAGATGCTCTGACCAAACCCACTTTTGATCCCGTGCCTGTTCACGACAAGATGCTGGAAGAACTGACCAGCGTTGTTGCTAACAGTGTTCGTGGCAATCTTTCTTTTGCCCGCAACACGGCAAACCCCATGATTCGTGCAGTGGCCGAAGCCGTGAATGAAGACATGAAGCAGTCTGAAATCCAGATGGGCAACATGATCAACATTCTCCGCGACGAGTTCGAACCTATCTGGACCAGTACCGCTCTGGAATCTCTGGTGGAAGACTATCGCGATATTCCCAAGATGGGTCGCATCACCACCCCGAACGTCCACCAGCCGTTGGCGAACGTGAATCTTCTGGAGATGCTGAAGACCGGCTCCGCTCGTTTTGACAAGGAAGTTGAGGCCTTCATCGAGACCGTTGGTGTGGACTTTGTTGCCCGCACTTACGCTGAGTACTTTGCTGCTGACAATTCAGTCCGTGACCAAGGCGAGAGCATGGTTACCGATTACTTTGTCGGTGTCGACACGGTTCAGCGTCGTCGTGCTCTGATTGTCTTCCTGCTGGCCAACCGCTTGCGGAAAGAAGTGCAGGACGGTATCCGGATGAGTCTGGATAATTACGAAGCCATGATGACTGCGATCATCGCGCAAGCTGGTCTGGCTATCAATACGGCTATCGACTATCGTGATCGTCTGAAGAAGAACCGTGATCTGGTCTCTGGCTGGCCTTCCCGCACCTGGGCACACCAGATTTCCTCGGTTGGTTACGCCAACGTCACCGTTAATGCCGACGTTTATGACCAGTGGATTGACGACGGCGGTTGTCCTGAAATCCTGTTCGGGTCTGCTATCTCTGATCGCAATGCCGATTACTCCAAACTGCTGGCCGAAGGTGAGCGTTACATCAATACCTGGAAGAACCATCAGGGTATTATCAATTCGACCAAGCAGTCTGAACTGTACCGACTGACCATCGAGGCCATTCGCACGGCCTTGACTCGCCAGATCAATTCGCTGCCGGAAGAAGAACTTCCGCAAGGTATTCGCCAGCCGCTGCATGCCAAGCTCCAGGCCGCTCTCGAGACCTGTACTCTGGTGGAAGCGCAGAACCTGTACGGCATGGTGAAGCGCATCACCTGCGAAACGCTGTACAGTCATCGCGATACGAAGAAGATCCTCGACACCTACGACATGCTGGCGGTGCGCGAACCGGATCTGAATCCTCGTGAAGTGGCCTCGCTGACCGCTCTTCAGTACCTGACCGACTGGATGGTCAAGACTATGGTTGTCGAAGGCGGCAAGAAAGGGAACGGTGGTTCTGACTTCCAGGCTTACACTCTGTTGACGCTGGCTAACGCCACTGAGTTGACAGCGCGTGTGTTCTCTGAAATCGCCGGTGGTGAAGAAGTCTCGACACACCTGCGTGGCGAAGAGCTTTACAACACCATGCTCGATGACACGATTGCTGCGCACCTGTCCAGCCATCTGTCTGTTCGCACGCCTGTCATGGGCTAAGTGAATGGACTTTCGGTCACTTAAACGTGATGCTGAGCAAGTTCACAAATCCATAATCGTAACAGATAAGGGCGCTATGATTACAACCACCGGTTGTCGTATCTACGTGCCCAAGAGATTTGATGAACATAAGCTGGCTACGATTGCAAATGAAATCCGCGTCGTAGCCATCTTCGCTATTGTGGTAGACGAGAAGTATTATGGCGTTAGCAGTGCTACCGCTATGATGCAGATCACTCCCTCTTCCACTAGCATCGTACGTATTGACGGTGATGACTATTACGAGTTTACGTTTAATAAAGGGGCGCAAATCACACCGAACGTAAACCTCGTTAAAGACGATACCTTGGTTTATCAAATCTACGACGAAATCATTGCGAAAGGCCATATTCCTTGGTATTTTAATTACTTGGATGTGGGTTGTTTGTTTACGTCGTCTGATTACCATGGTGGCGTTTCACTTGGCCCTACCAATATTCCTCTGGAGATGATCGCAGCGTCGATTTCTCGTTCGGCTGATGACCGTACGAAGTATTATCGGCATGTTGTCGAAACCATCGATGAGTTGGAGTCTACTCCTCCGGCTTTCATTGCTTTCCGTAACGTTATTCATGGTGCGAACAACACGACTGCTCGTCTCATGGGTGCGTATTTCGATGACGGGATGACATCATCATTGGTAAACCCCACTGAACGTAGCGAGGGTGTAGAAACCCTTCTTCGCAAATAGGTTAGAGGTCAACATGGCAAGAGCAATGTACCAGTCGACGGTACTGGTAGGAACGAACAAGACAGGTGCCCTGAAGGCTGATGCTGACGGGTACTATGATCTGGTTCTGGGGGCATTTGATTACTACAACTCTTGTGGTGATTACTATCCTCTTGATCCTGTCAAGGAAATGTTCGAGGAAAGTGGTTCGCTGATGCGTCGACTGCGTAATGCGGCACTGCGCGGCGAATACGGTCACCCGAAACGTGTTCCGGGACAATCCATGCGTGAGTTCATGTCTCGCGTTATGGAGATTCGTGAAACTAATGTCTGCTGTCACATCGCTGAGGTGATGATTGACAACCAGGCATTCAGCGACAACAAGGGTCGGAAGATTCCTGTGGTGGTGGGTCGCGTCAAGCCGTCTGGCCCGATGGGGCAATTTCTGGCGGCTTCTTTGGAGAATCCGAAAGAGAACGTTTGTTTCTCGATTCGTTCTTTGACCGAAGACGTCGATGACGGTCGCGGTGGTTACACCAAACTGATTCGCCACATCATCACGTGGGACTACGTTAACGAACCCGGTATCAATTTGGCAACCAAGTTCAATTCTCCGAGCTTGGAATCCATTGACTCCTGTTCGTTTGATCTGGTCCAACTGGAACTGGCCAAGAAATTGGCACTGAGTTCCGGTGCCTCGATGGAAAGCGATTACGTGAGTCAAATCAATGAAGCGCTTTCATCGTTCCGTAACCACGGTAAGAAGATTCAGACCCCTGGTTTGATCCTTCCACCTTCGGCACGGTGGTAACATAACGGCAGGAGCGAAAGCTCCTGCTTTTATGCCGTAAAAAATCGAATCCAAATAAAAAATAGTTATACACTACCTCTGTGCTATATCGGTATCTGCCTGTAAAAAAATAGGTAGTTACTGTATCTCATGAGCAAATAGCAAGCTTGCTTAACAACCACTGGAGAACCACCATGACTTCTGCTGCTCTGCAAACCACCCTGAAACCCGAAGTGATCGCCCTCGCGGCCAGCCTGAAACCCCAGATGAAACTGGAAGGCGACTCCATCACCGTACCGGCCGACCTCTACGCCACCACCCTGCCCGAAGGCATCGACCTGGCAACGGTAAAGAGACTGCACGACCATCGCAACAACTTCCTGGCCGGCGCCGCCCTGGCTGCTGGTGAAGTGGCCATTGAAGCCATGAAGGACGACCCCAACCTCAAGACTGTCACCACCAAGATCGCCGGCATGGGCAAAGACGACGCCACCATCACCACCCAGCGCCAGCACGAGCATCGCGCTTCCCCCACCTCTTCCGAACTCGTCAAGGCGCCCGGCTGGACCACTGTCGCTTACCGTGCCAATCCCGGCACCGGTGTCAAGGCCGTCCGTGACCACCTCAAGGGCATTGCTGCCGGCTGCTTCGGCTGATAACAACGACCTGGGCATAATGAACAGCCGCCTATAGTGGGCGGCTGTTTTCTCCGTTCAAATCCATATCAAGGAAACCTTTCCATGAAACGCTCCTCCATTTCCACGATCCTCATCTCGATCGTCATCGCTCTCACCTTCTTGGGCTGCACCCGCGAAGAGCCGCCCAAGCCCGTCGAAAAGCCTGATGCCATCAACCGTGTCAAGGATGTCGGTATCGACAGTCTGGAATCCAACCGCGGTACAGCCAAGGCCAACGGCGTCTGGAATGCCAAGAACTTCCGTGCGGACCATCCCGAATACAAGACCTACACCGTTGCTGGTGATACCGACTCCACCATGCGCGGCGACTGCCCGCAGGGCGATGGCTGGGTGACCGTCACCATGACCAATGCCGACAATGTCGAAGACAAGATCAAGCTGAAGTGCTCTTCCATGTCGGCCAGTGTCGGCTGCATGCTCGAATCCGATTTCAAGGGTAAGAGCTACGCTAGTGATGACGGCTCCTGCCAGTCGCAGAGCAAGGTCCCCCTGGTTCTGCCGAAGCTGCAAGAGTGAACACTATCGCTCTCGGCATGAGCCGAATGGATGTAATCATTGGTTACGGATCGATCTTCCTGCTCGGCGGTATTGGTGGTTGGTGGCTTCGCGGTATGAAGGAAAAGCTGGTTCAGCGTTTCCGCCGCATCAAGGACAATTAATCGCCTAAGAGGGAGCCGTTCGCGGTTCCCTCTTTTATTTTTTGTTTTCAACTCTAATGTTTTTTACGTACTCAATACCCGTATGAATCCTTTGGAGAACCAACATGTTTACTGACGAGACAGTAGAAGCTTTAAAGGCAGTTATCAATGTAATCCCTCAGGAAGACTGGGTTGTTGATGAGAAGCATGTTGTCGTTAAGACACGTTTCGGAACACCTGTAGCCGATGTTCCTAATCTCAACATTGCGAAATATCTGGTGGCGATCCAGCCAAAAGTCATCCGTGAAGCTTTGAAGGTTCAGGAGAGAAAAACCAAACGCCGTGATCTGAGACCCATCGTTGTAAAAACACCTAGTGGGCTTTATCTCTCGGGTTATTCCGATGGCTGGCTGGAGTGGTCTCCTGATATCGAACAGGCTGTGAAGTTTCTTGATCAGGAATCGGCACTGAAGATGACTCGACACTACGCTGATCAATGCAGCTATATCCGTAAACCGGATGGGAGGAAACGCAAGTGATCGATAACGTCGCTGTGACAACGCTGTCTGTTAGCGAAATCAATGTCGTACGCGCTGATGGTATTCACATTTACGTTCCGGCTCGCTATTACCGGGACCGGAAGTCTCTGGACAGTCTGAAAGAGTTCCTGAAGACTTCGTTCGAAAAGATGAAAGGGATGGGTCAACCCATCTATTTTGTTTTCTTCAGTCCCTGTCTGCTCCAGCGGCTTCAAACTTCCAAGGACCCGGAATACATAGCGTGGAAGGAAGAAGTGAAAGCGACTGTTGACGCGAAGATAGTTTTTCTAAACCGCGAGGAATACTCCAAACACGCGGTTGAAATCTTTGGCAAGCGTTCACCCATTAAACGACGCCGCGGTCATGTAAAGGTGAGACATCATGTCTAAGTACGATGTTATTGTCGTGGGAACCGGGGAGAGTCTCCGTGATAAGACCGTTCTCGAGAGTCTGTGTCGTTCTGGCCATCGGGTTCTTGTTTCAGTGGTTCCTGTAACTGAAATGAATGCTGATCGGACGATCGAACCGATCAAGGTTGACGAAAGAGTTGAGGCTTACGAGAAAGCTATTTCACTCACAGGTCTGGGTATCGGTCCGAGTCTGCAAGAACTTGGCCGGATACTGACTTACAACTACGAACCTGAGCCGTGTGAGGCGGTCGAGGATAAGGAGGCTAAGACCCCTTATTACCGACGCTTTGAAAAGAAGGGGAGAAAGAAGAGATGGTAGCCATTCCCAGAATCAGTCACATGCCTGTTGATAGTGACGATTACGAAACAATCGTGGCCAGCCGCATTGTTCGGTTTCGAAAGAAACCCAATACGGAAGGTGAAGTAACACTCATTTTTCTGGATGACGGAAGTATCGTCGAGTCTAAAGATTCGTTGAGAACTCTGGAGGCCAGACTGCATGAACCGGAGATGTAATGTCTTATCAAATCATGGCTGGCTTGGCAACATTTGCTTTGGTTTTTCTGCGCGGTTTTCAACAGAAGAACGTCCATGGAAATCACTATCTGGCTGCGTTTGGCACGTCTTACTGTCAGGCAGTGGCTGATGTGCTAGTGATTTACTACGTGGCCAAGCACGGTTGGGAAATCTTCCCTTATACGAGTACAGGCGCCGCTTTTGGCATTGTTTCTGCCATGTGGCTGCATAACCGGACCTTTAACAAGAAGGTGAAACAAGATGTCGAAGAATACGGACAGTGATGATGAATTGCGTATTGACGGTTATCACTTCGGCCCGGATACTAATACCGGACTGAAAACAATACACCGCGGTGTTGATGGCTATATGTTCAAAGTTGAAGGTATAGCTGAACCGCAGGCATCGGCCGTTCTGAAGGAACTCCGGTTTCTGGAAGGGCGCATCAACGATTTACTGGCATTGGATCACCAGCGCCATATGGACTACTGCGCTGAGCAGTCTGCTATCCACGACCAGATGGAACGCGATTCCGCCACCATCACGCATTTCTGAGAACCATCATGACCGAGAACGCTAAGAAAAACAGGGTTACCATCACAGTGACTGGTGCACGGCAGTCTGGGAAAACTCTGGTTGCTACCCTGATTGCCAGTCATTTCAAGTCAGTTATCGGAAAGGAATTGGTTGTATCTGAGGAATTGGCGAAACGTGTTGAGGAAACCGACACACGCCCCTTTACCGAGATCTGGCCGAAAATCAAACTTGTTCTCGATAACATGGAACTGTCAGTTATCGACCCTTCCAAGAACACAGTTCCGACCATCCTGCTTCCTCTTGATCCGACGCGCCAGCCCAAGGTTGTGACGCCTCGGTTGGAAAAGCTCAACAAGGAACTCCTCAATATGCTTTCCGGTTTGGAGAATGCTTCGGATCGCCAACTGATTGAGGATCTTCTCCAGCTATTGTTGAACGCCGAACACGACGCGCAGCAGTGGAAAGCGAATCACGACTACCAAGTCAAGATCGCCAAGAATCTGAAGAACCGTTCTGACATCCCGGTGGAATTGACTACGGCTCACACTGCCGCTGTGGAATCTCAAACCAAACTGCAGATCTTGGAAGAACTGCTGAATCAACAACTTTCTGTCGAGCAACTGGAAGCTCTGGAGAAAGCTTACACTCAACGACTCACTGAAGCAGGAATCAACTGACATGACCATGATCCCCATTACCGTTCCTAATCCGGAAACCGGCGAACCTCAGATGTCTCAGTTGTCGGTTTACGACATTCTGAAGAATCCCGGGGAGTACGTTACCGAGGAATACATTGTCAAGCTGTGTAATCTGGTTGACCAGATGGAAGGCGATCGGCAGCGGGCTGAAGAAAATCAGAAGACGGCGGCTGGTATCAGCAACACGTATTGGACGCAAATCCAGAACTTGCGTGCCGATGTGGCGTCTCGCAATGCCCGCATGGTTCAGTTCCTGGAATGGCTGAAGGGCGATGAAGCTGTTGCGATGATCGCCTTGCATCTGCAGTCTTCTCAGCCGACTGCCAGTGATGTGAAGGACGGATTGAAGGACGTTCTTATCATGGCCGAGAAGATCCTTGAAGCTGACGACAGTTATGCAACGACGGCCTGTTATTCACTGCGTACTTCTCAACCTACGTGGGAGCGGCTGTATGAAGTTCTGGCTGATGTCTGCGAAACGATTCTGGAAGGTCGTCACAATCGGATCAACCTGATCGGTATCAGTGAGTTCATGACCAAGAAAGATAACGTCATGAAGATCAAGGGCTTGAAGAACCTTTTCCTGGATATGAAAAAGCCGGGCGAGAAAGCCGAAGGCTAGCGGCATCGGGGTCGCAAGACCCCGTTTCTTTTTATTAACCGGAGATCAATCATGGGTCAGTTGAGCGAATCGGATTACAAGATCCTTGCTGGCGTGGAAGAACTGTTGTTCGGTACCATTCCGATCGAGATGAGCTACGCCAACGTTGTTAAAAGCGTTACAGAAGATCTGAGAATGGTGCTCGAGATCATGGAGAATCTGTTCCCGAAATCATGGACGTGGATGAAGGCTCTGTTTGATGACGACATGAATTGGGTGACCTCGCCTGACTTCACCAATCGGGATTGGAAACGCGTGCGTTACCACAACCATCACCATGCGTTAACACTGTTCGGCCGTATTCTGAAATATCTTTACGGCGGTGTTTACGAGGCGCATCGTGACATCATCAATAGGACTTCCATTTCCACCAGAACGGCTGCGAACTGGAAACTCGATCGCGAGCTTGGCAACACCGGATTTTCGATCGAAAGGCGTGCTATCAAACTTTTTGCGATTGCCTGTCTCTATCATGACTGGAAGCATAGTCACGGTAAGGAAACCGACGACGGTAATACAACTCGTGCCGCTAGTCTTTTCTGTCTGGGTACTGGTGCTTACCACCAGATGTTCATGACTGCCGCAAAAGTCCTTGAAGGTACGGAAGACATCCGTATCGTCGAAGATTATAAGAACATGCTGACGTACGACATCTTTGGCAGGCTGGATAATGACGACGCCGGTCTTATTAAAGTCATGGCGTTCGTTCGCGGATTGATTCGCGAGTCAACCTACCCGTATTCTCAAAACCAGCTTACATTTGCCCAGGCTCTGTTTCGTGATGCCGACGCACTTACCATGGCCGGTGATGACTGGTTCTTTCAGATCTATTACGGGCTTTGTCAGGAATTGTTGCAGGGTGGTGCCAACATCTACAGCATCAATGATTTTGCTGACGGGCAGTTGGCATTCTCTAAAGGCATGACGCTGTTCACGAAGTCGTTTCACGAAGGTGAGAATACTTTCCGTGAAATCGTTCAAGATCGCGAGAAGGCCATCTACCGTGCATATCTGGCGAAGGCGCTAATTGTTTGCGAAGATCGGAAAATCCCTCGCGACCTTTACTAGAGGTGGTTATGTTTAATCGTACTGAAGCTCACGGCTTCCCATTAGTTCTTGTCGCGGATGTTGACAATAGCAAATGGTATCTGTTGTATGCGCGCGGTCACGCGCTGGCTGTACCAAAAGTTGTGCAGTTCGAAGATCTGACGGAGGCTATTCTGCACAGTCGAACTTACGATATTTTCGGTCCTGTACCCAGCCCGTATGAACTCCTGATGAAAAAGTTTCCGCCTGCCGATCCCGATGTCAAGCAGGATGCCAACCGGTGGAGGGCCATTATCAACTCTCCTCGAATGACGTGGATGGGAGCGGCTGGTTTCAATGCCGATAAAACGGCGCCGAAAAGTGAAGATCCAGACGAACCTAACCTGCATCTGACTATCAACTTCTGGACAGATCACGACGATGAAAATCCTGATGATCTTGCCAGGACGATGTTGACGACTCTTGCAGATGCGTTAATCGCAAAGGAAGAACAGCGGGAGCTCTCTGATCCTGCTAACGACCCTATCGGTTATGCTATCTGGGAGGAGAATCATCGTGTTGCTGAGGACGAGCCGGATGAGATGGCAGGTTTAGGTTCAACTATTATGGGTTCTATCGGGAAATGGTAATCCCTAACTGGCTGTTCTGGACCTTCACGGCTATAGGAGTGCATACGTTTTTCGCATGCATCTCTATTGCTTATCAGTATTACCAGCGTAAGAAGAAGCCTTATCTGTTTTACAAGTTCTCATTGAAGGATGAGGCTATCTTCACGCTGTTCTTTGTCCCCATATGGGCTTTGTTCTACGTGTTGAAAGGAATCGATTCAGCTTACGGTTTCGGTTCTCACGTTTGGGAAAAACTGAAGGCAATGCGATCTTAATCCAATAGGCTTCAGATATATACTACCTCGTTGCATAGAGGCTTCAAAACCGAAGCGTAACTAACATGAGGTAAGTGTATGGACCCGATGCTCGCTGCAAACCTTGGCTTAACCTCCAAGGAATGGAACACTCTCCCTGAGGGCTTGCAACTGGCCCTCATCGAAGACCTGGATGGTAACAACGGTTTGAACATTCGCCCCCAGTACGCGCTGGGCGCCAGTGAACCGATCGTTCGTTTTCTGGTTGATGATCAAGTCGTTGCTGAATGCACGGCTGATCAGTTCCTGGCCGTTCAGACGAAGACGTTGAAGAAGATCTTCAACCTGTCTATCGATCTGGCGAGAATCCGCCTCTTCCACTGGCCGAAAGGCCGGATGAAAAAGGCGGCATAAAAACTGGGCGCTTCGGCGCCCTGTTTTATTTTTATCCAAAATCCTATGTCACCAACCCCAATGGAGAGAAATCATGGGAAGGGCGTTAAAGTCTAGACTTCAATTAGCTGGGAAAGCAGCTGGTTATAACCTGAAGTTCTGGCCTATTTCATCGAAGGTACCTGACCGAGGAACCTTTTACCTCAACGACAGACCGTGGAGACCCCATGAATCTGTAACCGACGCGTTCTTTCTGGCGCGCACACTCGGAATGCAACTCCATTTCGACGATGTAAAACCCATGGCCTGCATGGATAGCAAGCGAATAACAATCGTGAAGTTATCGGCTGAATATAACAATGACTCTGTAAGAGCCATGCTGGATGCTATTCTCGACTGTGCCGTCGAGTCGGCTTTATAAAATTGTGAAAGAGGGCAGTGTAATGAACGCAGTGAATGAAACGTACGCTAGTCTGCGTGGATTTGGATACACCAGTCTGGACATTGACATGTTCAAACTGGCTGTCCAATCCAAAGGCTATTTTCTGGATTCGGCGGCAGAGAAAGCGAGGAAGTCTTACAACCCGCTTCTCAGTAACGAGCAGGCCTTTGAACTGATGACCATGTTTGAGATCACTCCTCAATACGTAAGCTTTGAAAAAGGGACGTGTGAAGAAGCAAACCTCCAGCATCAGAAGATGAAGACTCGTCGCCAGATTGTTGAGAAGGTTATGTCTCACGGCAGGGCAACGGCTGTTAAGCTGGGTGCTGAGCATCCTTTGGTGGCACCGCTGGTTGTTATCTACGGTGCTAAAAGTATCGGTCTCTAAGGAGAACCATCATGGTAAAGCGTTATCATGAAGATAAACCCGTCCTGATTGACAACGGCTCAGTCCGTCCAACGGAAGGGTATCGTCGAGTTGCCTTCACACCGGAAGGCGAGATTTGTCCTGTTCACCACGTGGTAGATAAGGGTCTGAATCACGAGCGCCACACTGTGCAGCAGGCGTATAGTGGCTGCGGTGTAATCACCTACTCCTGGCCCGGCAAACACTGGTACTTCGGTATCATCGACGGTGAGGTGCATCGTGAGTTGAAAGGTAGGGAATTAGTTCCTTACATCAACCATATCCGCGTGATCACCAACAAACTCAGGGATTGGTTTGCTTGTCATAAGCCTAAACCCTCTTTCCTACCGGCAGGTTATGGCTGGGACGGGGAAAGGACGATGGAACAGCGGGAGAAGGAGAAGTCCTGGAAGAAGCATTTGAACATGCTCCCGGAAGATGTGTTGGCTGAAGTTCTTGAGGCTATGCACGATACTCCCGAGACAGCAATTCATCTTGAACCTGTCAATTCCGCCCCGCTTCCGTTTGGAAACAAGATCACGTTTGGGTACTACAGCCGTACTCGCTTTCACAGAAACTGGACCTATGACCACTGGGTTCTTTATCATCGTGATCATCGGCGGACATTTGTACGTGGTCTCCCACCCGAGACTCTCCCCAGAAAAGACTGGGGTGATGTAGCCCAAGATGCCGTTCCCTTTCCGGATGATGTTGACCGTATGATGAAAATCACCATGCGCGCTATTTGGGACGAAAGGGAAAACGAAGCCTATGGTGTTTCCTTTGAACACTTCGAACGCAAGCGCTGGCAACAGCGGGCCGAAGTCGTAGAAGAAACCCCTTCGGGGATTACTTAACAACAGCGCCCTTCGGGGCGCTTTCTTTTTTAGCGGGTGCCCGATACTATGACTACCCTGTGCTTTATACCGAGGTTCCCATGACTCCCAATTATAGCTCCGTGATGAAATCGTACGACATGTCTGATGTTGCCTCTGAGACACGTAACTACCTTGCGGCATGTATCGAAGATATCCTGAAGGCCATTCGCACGTTCTACCAAGGTGCTGGCGACCCAACCATCGACCGCAGCATTAGCTGTCGCTTCAAGGATACTGACTTTTCCGAGAACAGTGCCTTTGTGTTCTACGCCGGTGTTTACAATAGCGGCGATGTTGGTCAGGAAGGTGAGACGACCGTCTGGGTTGAAGTCGTTAATGCTGACGAGCAGCGTTTTACAGCACACATTGACGGCAGTGGTCAACTGTCTATTTTCGCACCTTCTGGAAAAGCAGTTACCGCCATCGAGTTTGCTCTCTTCTGTGACGTGATCAAGACCTACTGGACAACCACACCGGCTTGGCCCACTCGCACCATCAACATTCCCAAGTGACATATTCCCCGGCTTCGGCCGGGTTTATGCCGTTTGTTTTTACGCCTTTTATTTTTTTATGTAATTTGACCCACGAGGTGTGAAATGAGACACAACTACAAGCGTGAAGATTTGATGATGATTGCTACGGCTGCCGGCTTGAAAGCTCAGTGGCATCCATTTGGCGGTGAGGGTGGTGATGAGAATGACGGGATCGTCATGGTCAACAATGTCGGCTGGCATCCTTACGATAACGTCAGCGCTGCTATTGAACTGGCAGATAGCTTGAGGTTTACTATTTCCTTTAAGGACAGAATTGTTCTTGCAGAGCGTGCTGAGTTTCGGGCCACTCGAGACATTGACAAGGAGGAACCTCATGGAAGGAGGTACGCCATGTGCCGCGCTATCGTCGATTTGGCGATCATTTATACCAAAGCGGTACGTAAGTACTCCTGAAGCCTAAAGACGGCATAATAGCCGCCCTGAGGCGGCTACTAGGCTTATGCTGGGGTGACCGTGTCCTTGATCGCACGAGCAAGCTCTTCTGCGATGCCGGAATCGGCAGCCTTGGCATCTGCAGCGATGTCGTCCAGGAAAGCCGCCCGAAGGTTCGGGTTGGCGCCTGTCAGATTCATCTGTTGCAGGATCTTCTGGGCAAACTGATTCACACCCTGACCCATCTGCGTGATAGCAGTGAAGGTGATGTTGAACTCGCTTTGCTCACCGTTACTCACCGGATCTTTCTTGCCTTCAATCGGAGCCAACGACCCAGTCGGGCGCATGTTGGTGCAAAGGAAAGCCTTGTCGATCTTGGTGAACGTCGGATCAGGTTCCATGAACAGCACGGTCATACCGACGTAATCGGGAAGCATGTCCACCGGCTTGTTAACCAGCGTGGAGATGTTCGGGATCTTCGTTTGCGGGTCCATCAGGAACATTTCAGTCCACATGTTGAAGAAGTTCGCAATCGGTCGACCGTACAGGTCAACGTATCCGAAGGTCGGTTCAGAACGCTCGCGCATGACGTTAGACACTTGCTGCATCATTTCACCGGAAGCACCGTACGCGGTTTCTTCATCAGAAATCGTGTAGGTACCCTTCAGACCGTCAATGGTCTTCGGCCACATTTCCACCAGCGCTTTGAGCGCGGCGATCCAGCGGTCGGAGTTGGGCAGGTCCTTGAAACCTGCAGGCGGGGCGATGAGCCGCGCAATCAGGTTCTTACGGACGTACTGCGCCGCAGAAACATACTGGGCGTATTCCGGCATTACGCCGAAAGTAGCGCCCTGTTCGAGGTTGATCATCGGCATGCCGCGGCCAATGCCGTAGGCCACGGGACCGATGACGGTATTCGCGAGACGTGTCATTGCTTATTCTCCCGTTGATTACTGGGTTTGAGCCAGCAGGTCTTCGCGACGCATGGCTTCGATGGTCATCACACCCACCGTCTGCATCACGCCACTACCGATCTTGACTGTGCAGTACCAGCTGTAGCCCCGTTCGTTATCGCCATCCGTGAAGCCCGTTTCCGGAACAATCGGGAAGCGACCGTCGAAGCGACCATCGGTGTTGTCAGCAATCAGTTGGTTACTGCGTTCGATGAACTGTTCCTTGGTCAGACGAGTAT
>Ga0255088_1000264_pt1 | contig 26680 bp, 24 predicted proteins | sample Colum_Miss_RepB__2_FD_188587 | JGI IMG/M metagenome (GOLD analysis project Ga0255088, IMG submission 188587) | Freshwater microbial communities from Columbia River, Oregon, United States - Colum_Miss_RepB_8d | ecosystem: Environmental > Aquatic > Freshwater > River | place: USA: Oregon...
TTTTATTAATAATTACATTAATATTTTAATTTAAAAATAGAGGCCGTAATCAAAAACTAAGTTTGGAATAATATTGATACTGTCCTAAAAATATAAAATAGTTGTTTTATAATAAAAGGCGTTTTTTTAAGGTGCTTAAACCAAAAAAAGAGAACGCTCGATGCAACGCTTACACTTAGCTCAATCTATTTGGAAGAAATTTCAGTTACTCATCAATCCTTATCAGGGCGCAACTGTAGCGAGAAGAGGTCGTCCAGGAGTTCATTTGAGGAGAGCTTTTCTAAGGATATGCCATCTGGTGTGGAGTGGTTGCTAATGGAGAGCGCTTCCGCCTAAGTACGGAACTCGGACCACTGTTCATTGCTATTTCACAGAATGGACCAACCAGGCTTTTTTCTAAGGCTTTGCAAACTTTGACTTGCTTTCATGGATAAGAGAGGAAAAATGAAGAGCGATCTGCATAGTGTTGATGGCTCACAAGTCGTCACTCATTCTCTTCTAAAGACGATTGCATTGATTGCCCTCAATACCGACCTAAGCGTGCCATAAAGTTCTCACTTCTGGTAGACTCAGACGGAACCCCGCTTGCCACAATCCTGAGTTCTGCTCATCAGCATGATACAAATCTGCTGGACTCCACCCTGGCACAGAATCCAATAGGTACTGGAACTTACACCAAAACTAAGCTTTTAGGAGATAAAGGGTACGTCGGAGGAAGGCAAGAGCTGACTGTAGGGATTCATGAATACCAGCCCATCTTTCACCCAAGAAAATATCACTTAGATCACCTGAAACCTTCCCAAGGAAAGTTACTCATTCAACATCGATGGAAAGTAGAGAGAACCATCAGTTGGTTGAAGAGCTACAGGAGAATCAAGTATTGCTATGAAAGATCATTTGATGCCTACCAAACATTCCTAGATCTAGGATGCCTCTTGATCTCATTCCAAAAACTAGATTTATGATGTTTGGGACAGGTTCATATTTAATAATTAGATCATTCTCATGTATTGAATGAGAGTCTTTAGTTATATGAGAGGTTTAAAAGGGTTCTAGTTTAACTCCCAGTACAACGATTGAGTTCGTGGATTTTTTTGATTTTAGCGAGGAATTTGTTGAAGTTGATTGATTAGAATAGATTATGTTAAATCTAATTTTTAAAAAGTGAGATTTGTATTGATTTAGAATTTTTATGTTTAAATGAATAGAAAAAATGATAAGTGTTTTTTTGAAACATAATTTTTAAAAAAGATAATCCATAATGCTATATGATTTGCTACAGCCTATTTCGCGTAAAGAAAAAACTATACCTTATAGACATTGTGAATAATCTTTAGTATGAGTTTGAACGTCTAGTATCATGACGAGGGCTAGTTTAAATTAGTGAATTAAAGCAGAAGGTGAATTTCTGTGGGTGCTTAAACTAGGTCTTGCATGGAGATAAGTGCCAGATTAAGAAAATTCTATGGGGACAGTGAACAGGAGTCCCTAAGACTAAGGCTCAGAAAGTCCTTCTCACGGGATTTAGGTGTGGGAGTAGTCACTCAGAGGGGTATTCATCATGAGTTGTCTGTCTTCTAAAGTTCTTCTCTTATTTTTTCTAACGTTTTTCTCCGGATTCACTGCATTTGGTGATGATAAATGTCGCGAGGTCAGATTCTCAGACGTTGGCTGGACTGATATTACAGCAAATACTGCGCTTGTAAGTCTTTTGTTAGAGGGGTTGGGGTATCAGACAAAATCTCTTCAGCTCTCTGTTCCTGTAACCTATGTGAGTCTTAAGAATAGGGATATCGATTTATTTTTAGGAAATTGGATGCCGACCATGGCGGCAGATATTAAGCCCTATCAGAGGGATGGATCTGTCGAGACGATCGGTCAGATCTTAGCTGGAGCCCGTTATACACTTGTAGTGCCCAGCTATGTTGCTCAAGCGGGGGTGAAGAGTATTTCAGATCTTGTTCGGTTTAAGGATCGGTTCAGATCAAGGATTTATGCAGTTGAGCCGGGAAATGATGGAAATCGACTGATAGAGCGGATGATTTCTGATGGTAAGCTTGGGCTGCAAGGCTGGAAGATCATGGAGTCAAGTGAGCAGGCTATGCTGATGGAGGTTAAAAGGGCAGTCCAGAGAAAAGATTGGATTGTATTTTTGGGTTGGGAACCCCATCCGATGAATAAAAAATATGATCTGACTTATCTCAATGGGGCGGATGAGTATTTTGGACCTCATCAAGGAAGTTCACACGTTTTTATCAATTCTCGAAAAAACTATGCTCAGGAATGTGTGCAGGTAGGAAAGCTACTAAAGCGCCTTCAGTTCTCTGTTGAGATGGAGAATGCTCTGATGGGATGGATTTTAGATGAGGGAATGGATCCGAAAGCTGCTGCAAAGAGGTGGATCAGGCAGAATCCCAAGAATTTAAGCCAGTGGCTTAATGGAATTCAGGCACGAGATGGATCGCAGGGTTACTCAGCAGTGAAGAAGTTTCATCAGCTCTAAGTGTGGCGTATTCGCAGAGGACCTGAGTTGAAGCGAGAGGGATAGCATGCAAAAGATACCATTGGGCTATTGGATTCAACTAGCAATTGAGGGTATTACCCTTCATTGCGATTCTCACTTTAGATCGCTCTCTGAGTTCTTATCTCGAGTGATGGGTGAGTTTACTCAGGGGTTATTGTGGTTTAGTCCCTGGTTTTGGATCGTTCTGGTGGGGTTGTGGTCATTCTACTTCAGTCGAAGACCTTTAAAAGCTGTTTTGGCAAGCGCAGGATTATTTCTCATATTTAATCTTGGTTATTGGCAGGAGTCCATGGAGACATTAGCTTTAGTGTTTTTTTCTGTGATGATTTCTATTTTATTAGGATTACCTTTAGGAATTCTTGCAGCTAGGGTGCCTTCATTATATCAGATTCTTCAGCCAGGTCTTGATTTTATGCAGACCATTCCAACTTTTGTTTATTTAATCCCGACACTTATGCTGTTTGGATTAGGTATGGCACCTGGTGTGATTTCAACTATTATTTTTGCTATGCCTGCTCTTATTCGAATGACCTACCATGGATTGATCCATGTTCCTTTGGCCCTCAAAGAGGTGGCAGATTCGTTTGGTGCAAGCTCATTGCAGCGACTCACTCAAGTTGAGATTCCTTATGCGCTCTCTACCATTCGGGAAGGGATTTCTCAAGCTGTCATGCTTTCTCTTTCTATGGTAGTGATTGCTGCTTTAGTTGGGGCAGATGGATTAGGTAAACCAGTTGTTCAAGCTCTGAATACTGTGAATATTGCAAAGGGTTTTGAATCAGGTCTCGCGATAGTGATAATGGCAATTCTATTAGATAGGGTCGTACTGGTGAGAAAGCAGAACTAAGAAATGGATCAATCAGATGAATATTTGCTTCAGACTTCGAGATGTTGATTTAGTCTATGGCTCAAAGCCAAAATCAGTATTTGAAGCTATTGATTCTGGCTTGAGTCGCCATGAGATTCAGAATCGTTTAGGGATGGTTGTAGGTGTTCATGGACTCTCATTAGATGTTCACCAGGGAGAGATTTTAGTTCTCATGGGTTCGTCAGGATCGGGTAAGTCAAGCCTACTGAGGTGTTTTAACGGCTTAAACGGCAGAGGCGTGGGTACGCTGAGAGGACTTCTGGAGTTCTATCCTCATCAATCAGTACAGAGTATTCGTATTCATCAATGCACTGAGCAAGCTTTGCGAGAGTTGAGGCGCCATCAAATTTCTATGGTATTTCAGCAGTTCGCTCTCATGCCATGGAAAAGTGTTTGGGAGAATGTGGCTTATCCGTTGGAGCTCCAAGGTGTTGGGGCAGAAGAGCTTCAGGATCGTGTAAATGAGAAGCTGAAACTAGTGCAGTTGTGTCAATGGGGTGATTCTTTCCCTGGAGAGCTCTCCGGTGGGATGCAGCAACGAGTAGGAATTGCAAGGGCTTTGGTTACAGATGCTCCTGTGCTTTTACTCGATGAGCCATTTTCAGCGCTTGATCCTCTTCATCGGAGGGCTTTGCAGGATGAGCTTCTGGAATTACAAGAAAAATTGAATAAAACGATGATCTTTGTAACTCATGACTTTGATGAAGCTGCTCGAGTGGGCGATCGAATTGGGATTCTGGAGTCAGGCCGATTGCTTCAATTAGGGACTTTAGATGAGATTTTATCGCAGCCTTCGTGTAAGTCGGTCGATGAGTTTACTCTTCACTATAGGAAGTTTCGTCAAATTGCTTATACCTCTGGAGGGTTGCTACAACGCTAGGCGTAAGGTGATCAGGAGATGTGGCTCGAGAAAGTGAAAAGACGTGGTTGCGTCCTTCTTTCTATTTTGGTAGGGATAGCAACCGATCCTTATCTATGAAGAAAAAAACAAAATCAACTTCAGTTGTACGCAAGAGTTTTCTCAGGAATGCTTTTTGGATGAGTCTTTTCATTTCAGGGCTAGCTCTTGCTATTTGGAAGCCTGTAATTTTTGTGTGAAATAGTAGGTACTTCCATCGCATCATTTTTTGATACACTGAGGGGATTGCTATTTAGAGTGAATTAATTAATTTAGTTTATAAATTACTTTTTTAGATCTGCGGGAGTAATGAAGTTAATTTTCCCGAAAAGAGCATTACCCTCGATTTGAATATGGGTTTTAGATTGGCTTGCTGCTTGAGTCTTGAAGTTTAGTTCACCGGAAGTCAGAGGGTCGGCTCCTGACAGTCCCGCAGAGCCCTTAAAAATGTTCGAGTGAATGATTACAGGAGAGTTAGGGTTTACAATCACAGTGGTGTCTGAAAAGAGAGAGTTAACGGTGATTCGAATATTTGCAGTTTGAGGTATGAGCTTTGTGAGATCGATCTCTGCAGTACTCATAGCGATGCTAAATACCTCAAAAGTACTGCTAGGATCTGGAGTAAAGCTCGTCTTTGAGTTTGAGTAGAATACAATGTTTTCTTTTTTGAACCATTGAGTCAGCTGGGAGTAATCAGGAGCTGGACTTTGAGTGATGAGATAACCAAAGTAGATCAGGGCTAGACCAAAAAGGATTTTGAGTACAAAGAGAAAGAATTTAAATGTCATTCTTCCTACAATGGCCACACCGAGAAGAATAAGTACTCCACCGATGATGACAAATGGGTTAATCATTTTTTTTCCTATCCAATCGACTTTAAATCCCTAGATTACTTACTATTCAGTAAGTAGCTCTAGGACATGAGTTCTTATCTAGAGTTTCGGCAGGTGCTTTGCATTACTTAAGAAAAAATGGGTATACAAAGAAGTTCTAAGGGACGTCACTCAGCTGTAGTGGTAACTGAGCAAGTCGGTAGAAGAAAAAATAGGCTATCAAAACACGGATCCATGGGGCACCAGCAGTTTGGTGGAGTGGGAAGTGCACCACAGTTAGGTCGAGGAGCTGCGCATTTATCGCGGCGCGCCATTAAGGCTCTTTTGGAGCAAAATCGAGGAGTTAAGAAGAAAAGAGGTAAAGTTCAAAAGCCTTCCTCTCCGAAAAACTGAGTTTTAGAGTCTCGACCTTCTTACTTACTCTTATCATGAAACTCCTCTAAGGGTTTTTGGTAGAGGGGCTGATTTTCGTCCAAAGGATTCTCCAGCCAGTCGCTAGCAGTTAATGGTTTTAGTCCGTGGGCAAGTCTTGCCTCTGCGCACCTTTTGTTTGGCCCGCCGTCAATATAGGAAGCTGGAAATGCACGACACGGGGTAGGTCGATTTAGGTAGATAGAGCAGCCCACCTTCTGACCCACTTTGCCTCTCAGAGCAATGCATCGATTTCCAGATTTTTCTGTTGTGCCAATCATGCAGCGTTTAAAGGTGTCGATGTCAGTTGTCAGATTCTGCGGTACCTGATGCTCTGAGTTATTCTCAGCCTCTCTCCAGTAAAAAACGACTCTAAAGTAAGCGCAGCAGGCACCGCAAGTGATACAAGGATTTTTTTCCTCTCTTGATCCGCCCATGACTAATCATAAAATTACAGAGTCATGGGTATTATTCAATTAAGAATTAAAAGTTATAGTATTATTTTCGATTTAAGTGAGTTCACGAATGAGTTGAGAGATGATTCCAGGCTCAGACAGTGAACTGGTATCTCCAATTTCTTCATGCTGACCAGTAGCTATTTTTCTGAGGACTCTCCGCATAATTTTACCACTGCGTGTTTTCGGGAGCCCAGAGATCCAATGAACCTTCTTAGGTGTTGCAACCGGTCCTACCTCTTGGCGAATGACCGAAATTACCTTTTTTGTTAAAGCTTCATCTTTCAAAACCGAGGGTTTTAGAACGGCAAAAACATGTAGACTTTCTCCCGTTTGTTCATCTGGTAATCCAACGGCTGCAGACTCGATGACTTCATCGAGTATAATACAAGCTGACTCGATTTCAGCAGTTCCAAGCCGATGCCCTGAAACCTTGATGACATCATCCTCACGGCCTTTAATCCAATACATGCCATCATGATCTTTGTGAGCGCTGTCTCCGGTCGCATAAACCCCTGGGAAACGACTTAGATAGGTCTGTCGAAATCGCTCTGGATCACCATAGACGCCGATCATTTGACCTGGCCAGGATTTTTCAATCACTAGAGAGTCTTGAATGATTTGTGGTCGAATTCCAGGCAGTGGATAGGTTGCACATCCAGGCTTAAGTGGTGTGATTCCAGCAAGGGGAGAGATGAGTATTCCACCCGTCTCTGTTTGCCACCATGTATCTACAATTGGACAACGAGAGTCTCCTACGACTTCAGAATACCACTGCCATGCTTCAGGATTGATGGGCTCTCCTACAGTTCCGAGAGTCCTCAGGGATTGACGAGAGTGCTGCTTCACCCATGAGTCTCCAAAGCTGGCTAGAATTCGAATGGCAGTGGGAGCTGTATACAAAATATTCACCTGATGCTCATCAATAATCTTCCAGAATCGACCTGGATCAGGAAAAGTGGGAACTCCCTCGTACATGAATGTGGTGATCCCGTTTGCAAGAGGTCCGTACAAGAGATAGGAATGCCCAGTAATCCATCCTAGATCAGCAGTGCACCAGTACACATCACTTGGCTTGGGTTGAAAGACCATTTCATGAGTATAGGATGCATAAGTAATATAGCCACCCATCCCATGTAACACGCCTTTAGGTTTTCCCGTGCTGCCGGAAGTATAAAGAATGAAGAGAGGGTCATTGGCGTCGTGAGCAGGTGCTGCATGGGTGGTGCCGCAGTCATGAATGAAGTCCTCCCACCGTAAATCCCGTGCCTGTGGCTTCCAGAGCTGATTAGGATGGCGACTTAGAACAATAACATTTTGTACTGAGGGGCAGTTGAGAGCCAAGGCTTGATCTATCGTTTTTTTGAGATCAATCCATTTATCACCTCGAAACCCTCCATCAGCAGTGATGACAAGCTTAGCTTGGCAGTCATGAATGCGGCTCTGAATAGCCTGAGCAGAGAAGCCTCCAAAAATTACACTGTGAATGGCTCCAATTCTCGCGCATGCTAGAAGAGAAATGGCAAGCTCTGGAATGCTAGGTAGATATAACACCACCCGATCTCCCTTTTGTATTCCAACCTTCTCAAGTGCAACTGCTACTCGGCACACCTCAGCATGCAATTCTCTAAAAGTGAATCGGCGCACCTCGTTTTCATGGTTTCCTACCCAGATCAGTGCAGTCTGATCCGCCTTTCCTGATTCCAAATGCCGATCGACGCAATTTTCAGAAACATTGAGCTTACCATCTAAAAACCAACGAATATGGCCCTTCTCAAAACATGACTCTGACACTTCCCTCCAAGGTGCACGCCACTTAATTTTTTCTTGAGCAACTTGAGCCCAAAACGCTTTGTTCTCTTGTATGGAATAGGAGTAAATCTCCTGATATTTCTGCCAGCTATCAATCTTGATGGAATTCCTAATACTCATGATTTAGATTTGCCTTTCCTAGTTGGCTTAATACAGCTTTTCTGTGAGGTCCAGAAAGATCTCTATTCAGCCTCAGAAGGGCATAGGTGACAACATCTCTGTGATGAATCTCCTCATACCCAGTTTCAGATGAGAGATCCAACCAAAGTCTATGAATTAAATGAATGTCTTCAGGAGTAAGGGAAGGGTCGTGTGCTCCCAAGGAGTAACTCCAAGTATGCCCATCATTTGCAATGACTTGAAAGCAAATCGGAAGTTCATTTTTTCTAGGAATAACTTCCCAACATTGACCAACTTGTCTTGCTTGAGAGTCTGGGCTCATCACAGCTGACTTACCTGCAATGATGAGTGAGGATTGAAGTTGGCTTGCAGTAATTGCAATGGCTTGAAAAATATGTGAAGAAGGCACAACTAGAAGCTCGACGTGTTTTCCTGCTTTTTCAGCCAAGGAGACAACTTTGCTAAATAGAAGTTGCTCATATTCCGTAAATAGCTCATTTTCATGGATATTCTCATATCCTGAGTCAGGCCCTGCTAGTTTTCTTATCGTCATGACAATGAGGTCTTTTTCTCGAGTATCGACTTGGTCGAGTGCGAACTTGAGGTGATCTAAAGTGTTGTAGTCTCGGACTAAACATAAAACATTTGCAGGACGAACGGATATTGCTGTTGCCGTGATGTCTTCTTTTGGAGTGACTCTGAAGCGATCTATTTCGGGATAGCTTTTCTCGCCTCGCTTTTTTTCATTCACCTTTTCTGAGACAAAAAAGACGATGAAGAAAACAGTAGTGAAGGCAAATCCACTGATGGTGGCAATTTGCTTTGTAATGAGGTTGATTCCTGCTACTGCAAACATCAATAATGAGATTAGACCTAGGCCCAAGGGGATTTCTTTTTTTCCAATTCTTAAGTTTAGAGGTACTTTCCATTCTCTTTTGGATTGATCTTTAAATCGTAGGGTAAACATAGCCAGCCCTTTAAACGCAAAGGACCAGATCACACCAAAGGCATAAGCTTCACCCAGGATATAGACATTTCCACGTGAAATGAGAATTGTGATCAACTGAAGGGCGACAATCAGATTGATCATGCGATAACTTGTTCCGTACTTGCGGTGAGGTGCTCTAAACCAGTCTGTGAGTACTCCATCTTCACTCAGGCGATTCAGGACTCCATTGGAGCCAATGATTGCAGTGTTAACAGCTCCAGCAAGCATGAGAAAACCCACTATGACAATGAATCCTTGAAAGATCAGCCGCAACGGTAGGGGGCCTACTAAGTACATGGCAATTCCACTGATCAGATTATCTGAGTACAAGTGTCTCACTTCCTGGGGGATGATGGCATGCGCAAAAAATGCGACTAGAGAGGTAAAAAAGAGTGAATAAAGAAAAATGACAAGTCCTGCTCGCATCAGGTTCTTGTGTTTCGGATACTCAAGTTCTCGGTTGACCTGAGCCAGGGATTCCTCTCCTGACATTGCTAAGAATGAATGCCCCAGTGCGATGAGCAGACCTAAGAGACCAAAAAGAGATCCCGAGGAGGCGGCCAACCCAAAATATGGGCGTGAGCTGGATTCAGGCTCAAGCGAGGGAGTTTCCCTTGAGGGTTCTTTGAGAAGATCAAGTTGATGAGGAATAAGTTTGGGTAGCCAACCCACAGCATCCTCACTGAATTTTAGATTTTTCGTAATTGGGGCAGGAGGAAGATGGCGTGTCTCAGGCTTAAGAAATAAAGTGGCTGCACTCCAGCCAATCATGATGACCACCATACCAGTCACGACATACATAATTTTCAGTGCATCATCTGAGGATTCATGAATTCCCCTAGTATTTCTCCTCCAAAAGTAAAGGGTGATCAGCATCGCAATCCCTGCTGAGAGAAGATTTATCCATTCTTTACTCGGACTCCAGGGTTGTCCGAAATAGCTCATACTCTGAGCTAGCAAACCCACTATATAGTGTCCTGCAGATACCCCAGATATAGGTCCTGTGAGGATGTAGTCAAACATCAATGCAGAAACCGAGATCTTGCCTAACGTTCCTCCCATGGCGGTTTTTACGACACGATATACACCTCCACGGGTGAACATTGAGCAAGACTCAACATAGACTGATCTCACGCCATAGGAAAAAAGCATGACTCCAAGAATGAACCAAGGAGCGGCAGGACCTATAGCTTGCTCAGCAATGCCTGCTGCATAGAAAGCTGAAGACCCTAGATCGTTAAGAACAATCGCAGCAGCTCTCCAAAAAGAAATGAAGGAAAGCATGACGGATGTTGCAACGACCACCTTTATTCTAGGTTCATGACGCTGTTGTGTTGCGTCAAATTCTTGTGATTGAAGGTTTTCAGACATGAGTTTGTGCTCCTTCTATGAACCGTCAATTTACGCTGCTTTCAAAGTCTAAACAATGAGATTAGATTAACGCATAAAGTCAAATAAATAAGCTCATTAAAAAAATATACTTTCCTATTAATAAAAAATTATAATTAATAAATAAATATTAAAGATAATGTGTGAGGCAGTGCATTTGTGATCCTCTCGAAGGTAAGAAAAAAGTCCATTCTCAGGCATTTTGTATTAGATGGTGTAGGAGCATCAATTTGCGAGGGTTTCACTGAGTCGCAATTCCTTGTGTTTGCGTCATCTATAGTTCCGTCAAACTCATGGTTTGGATTTATGGCATCCATGCAGAATCTGATTTCTTTTTTTCTCCAGCTATGCAGTGCTACTCTCACCCACTATTTCAAAACTCAGAAGAGATTCGTTCTGTTTTGTGTAGGTCTGCAAATCCTCGTATTGGCTGGGCTTAATTTTTCTGTTCTATTTCAGTGGGGATTTGTCTCATTTTTATTTCTCAGTATCTCTTTCACAGTATTGGGTAGTATGAGTGCTCCTGCTTGGAGTCATTGGGTAAGCGAACTCATTCCTAGTGATAAGAAAGGCGCATTTTTTGGAATCAGAAATTCTTTTTCTGCTCCATCTCAGCTCTTTGCCGTCCTTCTTGCTGGGTCAGTGCTGCATTGGGGGGGGCAACATGAACTAGTGGGCTCATTTGTTGTGAGTCCTTTTGTTCTTGTGTTCTCTCTAGGGCTTGTAGCGAAAATCTTTTCCTTTTGGCATCTTCTCAAGCAGCCTGAGATCAGATTGAGCTCCCAGTCAGTTTCTCTCTCTCCTGAAAATCCAATTCAGTTTTTTAAGTTCAGCATGAGATGTATAGATACCCAAAGGATTGCGGTTATTCTAGCAGCTACTGGATTCGCAATTCACTTATCATTACCTTATCAGACAGTATATCTTCTTCACCATCTTCATCTTGGATATGATGAGGTGGGATTTATCACCGCAACCTATCTTGGTGTTCGATTCATTATTTCTCGTCCTATAGGTGCTATCATAGATGGATCAGGCTCGAGATGGACATTGATAATTTCTAGCTTACTACTTCCTCTAGCTCCTTTAGGATGGGCTATTTCACATAGTTTCTCAGGGATCTGGTTGACTCAAATCATTGCAAGTACTGTTTGGAGTGTATTTGAGTTGAGTGTTTTTTCATTTATTAGTGATGCTATGCCACATCAGCGTAGGCAAAGAGCATTTACAGTAAGGTACATGTCGTGGAGTTTGGCCTCAGTAGGAGGAGCAGTTTTGGGTGGCATCATAGTGAGTCAAGTGAGGAATCCCGTCTCATTGTTTTACCTTTCCTTCTTTGCAAGAGTCATTGCTGCATGTCTTGTGATGGAAGTCCTGGGTGTGATTCAACTATCAGGCTATTTTAGGTTTGGAGAGAATCTTAAAGGTTCCCTTGAGGAGGAAGGTGTGGAGGAGTGAAGAGAATGCGTGGTACTCTTTACGCTCCCAATGATTAGATTTGTAAGCCACTAGAGATTTTTTGAATGAAGACTGTTTCAAAGAATAACTTATGCGAACAAGTGAGCAAAGAAGTTCGATTTATCCGTAGCTTTTCTAATTTATGGAGTTTTTTTCACAGCAAAAGTTTCTTAAAGTTCTGATTCTCTGTAGTCTGTAAGAGTTCAGCTAGGACAATAGTTATTAAAATAGTGAGCTTAATGAATAATCTGAATGGTCCTTCGGCTTACGAGTTTTGCTCTAAGATTTCGAGTTAAAACTGATTGATCTACGAGAACTTCAATGAGTGCTAGGAATGAGTCTTGGTTTTGTTTTATTTGTATCAGATGATGTAATTTTTTGGGAGCCAAATTCCAATAAGGATTCATACGAATGTTTCAATCAATTGGAACTTATCTGGAACTTAGGGGATGATTTCATAGGAGTTAAAGTTTAATTGTAGGGTTTGGTTGTTTTTTTAGTGATTTGCGTTTAGATTTATTATTGGAATTCTAGTATTTTAAATATGAAATTTTGAATTTAATGTAATGTTTTAATGGATTAAATGAGTTTTGCTAGGATTTATTCGAGTAAAATATTATTTATAAATTCATATAAATAGAGTAATGATAATGCACCCCAAAAAAACAAGTGTGGTGTGTTGTGCTTGATCATGAAAAACTAGCGTATTTTTATGGTTTTTTTGTTTCTTGTTTTGTCTTTTTAAAAGTCTAGTCTCTTATATTACTGTAATGTAAGAATAGGTTATTCCTTGAGTATTTGTTGTTATAGGTCGATTTGGTTTTCAGGAGTTAAGTCTTGATAGTCATGCTGATTTGTGTATTTTTCTAGGGTTTAATAAGAGCTAGCGCATACTAGCTCTGGTCTAATGCAGCTTGAATGAACTCATTGCTGATTTGTTTGTAGTAATTGTTGCCTAGGTCTTATTTTTCTAAGATGTAGAGGTATGCAATTCCTGTCTGAAAAGAAATGTACCTCATCTGTCTAAACTGTTTTGTATTACGTGCAAGCTCTAAGAACTCTTCTCGGCAAGGAAACTGTGCTGATGAGGTTTGAAGGTAGTGATAAGCTTCAGGTTGGCCACTGATCCAGCCCCCTAATTTAGGAAGAATGCGCGTGGAATAAAAATGATAAAGAGCGCCCATCCACTTTGATCGAGGTTGTCCAAACTCAAGTACTAATACTCTGCCACCTGGTTTAACTACTCTCCCAAGTTCATTCAATGCCTTTTGAGCATCTTGAGTGTTTCTAATGCCAAAGGAGATGCTTGCTACATTAAAAGTTTGGTCAGCGTAGGGGAGGTTCATGACATCAGCTACTTCAAAGTGCACGTGAGATTTCACGCGCTTTGCTCGCTCATGAGCAACTTCTAGCATAGATTCACAGAAGTCTGATCCTACGACTCGTCCGGTTTTTTTGAGTTTTTTCTCAAATAAAAAAGCAAGGTCTCCAGTGCCCGTTGCACAATCGAGGACGCTCTGACCCGTACGAAGTTGACTTTCTCTGATTAATCGCTTTTTCCAAATATGATGGATTCCAAGTGATAAAATCGAGTTAGCAAGGTCATAGCGTTTGGAGATTACGCTAAACATGTGTTGTATGGATTGAGGATTTTGTGCGCTGAGTTTGCTCATGGTTTCTCCATAGTAGGGAGCTCTGAAGCTGTATTGATGCTTGTGGCTTGATCTGACTGAAGGGGGGGGCGATCCATTGCTTCTAGGATCTTGTTCAATCTAGGAATCATCGTATGAAGATCTTCTAGGGTTAACGCCTGATCTCCATCTGAAAGTGCCTGGGAAGGTTCGGGATGAATCTCCACGATAATGCCATCAGCACCTGCAGCAGTTGCAGCCCAGCACATCGGAACGACTAAATCTCTTCTTCCAGTTGCGTGACTTGGATCCACAATCACAGGCAGTGAAGATCTTTGCTTGAGATAGGGTACCGCAGATAGATCCAAAGTGTTTCGTGTCGATCGCTCAAAAGTTCTGATTCCTCTCTCGCAAAGGATCACCTTTGAGTTTCCTGCCTTCAAAATATACTCAGATGCGGCTAAAAATTCGTCTAAATATGCTGATAATCCGCGCTTTAAGAGAATAGGTTTTCTTGTCTTTCCTAACTCTTTTAAAAGCTCATAATTGTGCATGTTTCGAGCACCGACCTGAAAAACATCTACCACCTCATCTAAGGATTCCAGCTGCCTTGGGTCGGTGATTTCGCTAATAAATGGAAGCTCTACTTCCTTCTTGACTGCTTGAACAATGGCAATGGCCTCTGATCCCAGCCCTTGAAACGCGTGCGCATGAGTCCTCATCTTGTAAATGCCGCCACGAAGGGCGGATGCCCCTACTTTTTTTACATTCAGGGCAACTTTTCTAAAGATTTCATATGATTCCACAGAGCAGGGACCCGCTATGAAGGAAAAAGATGAATCAGTTGAATGATCTGAATTTAAAAAAAGCATTAGTTTTTCTCTCAATTTTTTAAAGACAAGGCTTAAATCTGGGGGTTTTAGTATCAATTCCGAGGGCAGAAATCAACCATACTGTGAACCAGGGCGCTTTCGAATTGTAAACTTTACACTCTTCAGATAAACATGGGATTCTTGAAAACGACTTCTTTCCCCCAAATTAGAGAACTCCTGGAGTCAGGCTGTATTGTTCCTCCCGCGGAGAGGATTTCGGTTCTGAATCACTCAACTGAGGGTTCAAGATCTAAGGATTTAATTCGTGAGGACTCATGGATTGTGGGATGGGGTCATGTCAAGCGCTCCTCAGCTCCCGAGGACGATACGTTTTCAATTTACACTCCTGATTTCTTTTTAGAAGAAAGTAACCCATGGGCCAGTTTTCAGTTCATTCAAACCCTTAGCCGAGTTGAGCTACTTCAGGAACTTGAAACTTTTTTAGTTCATTTAGGTTGTAGAATTGATCAAAGCTCCCCTTATTTCTTGTGGGAAAGTCCGAGGTTTAAGGACTTTGAGAAAGTATTTACTGGGATTCAAGAGCAGATCTCCCAAGGGATTCTAAAAAAGGCAGTCCCAGTTGTATTTCTTCAGTCCAGTGAGTTCAAAAATCCAGAAACCCTACTCATCCAAAGAGCTTATCTTCTCTTGCAGCTCCTTAAAAATACCCAGGGAACTCCTGTGTATCTGTATGGCTGGTGGGACTCAGGCGGCAATGGAATTTTGGGGGCTACTCCAGAGCTTTTGTTCACTCAATCAAGCGAATCTCAGATTCAGACTATGGCTCTTGCCGGGACCCGTGTAAAAACAGAGGGATCGCATGGGGTTGGAGTTGATTCTCTTTTGGATGACCCTAAAGAGCGACTTGAACACCAAATTGTGGTTGATTCTATACAATCCTCTCTTAATCCCTTAGGTAGAGTTCTAATCAGTCAAACGCAAGAGCTTCATCTGCAAACTTTAGTTCACCTTCATACTCCGATTTCCCTTCAATTAGAGAGTTCTACCCTGAGCTCTAATTTTTCAAGCTGGGTGAGAGCCCTCCATCCTACGCCAGCTCTAGGCGCATATCCCAAAGAAAGTGGTTGGACTTGGTTAAAAGCCCAAGATTCAGATGCAAAAAGGCATCGTTTTGGAGCGCCCTTTGGAGTCTTTTTCAATAGAAATAGTTCCTACTGTTTGGTGGCTATTAGAAACCTTCAATGGATAGCAGGGAGGCTACTCATGGGCGCTGGATGTGGTGTAGTTGGCTCAAGCCAGCTCGAGAGAGAGTGGACAGAGATTCAGGGAAAATTGCAGGCAATTCATCGATCATTTGGTTTTGATCTCAGAAATGAGGCTAGGTTCTTATGAATAAAAATTTAGAGTTAGCTTCTCATGTCTTAAATGCGCTTATTGCTCAAGGAGTAAGAGAGTTCTGTATCTGTCCAGGAGCACGTAATGCTCCACTGATTACGCTGCTCTCATCAGCTCAAAAAATAGGAGTAAAACTCTATTCTTTTTACGAAGAACGCTCTGCTGCGTTTTTTGCGGTGGGGAGAATTCGCAGGACCTTAGCCCCAGTTGCAGTCATTACAACTTCAGGAACTGCTGTAGGGGAATTATTTCCAGCAGTGATGGAAGCTTACTACACTCAACTGCCACTCGTACTCATTACCGCTGATCGTCCTAGGCGATATAGGGGCTCGGGGGCCCCTCAAGCTGCTGAGCAGGTCGGCATCTTTGGGATTTACTCTGGCTTTGAATTCGACCTTGAAGGTGACGAGAGAGTAGATCTGAGTTCCCTTTCCTGGGATTGTCCTGTTCATCTGAATTTATGTTTTGATGAGCCGCTTTTGGATACTCAATTCATTGAGTTTTGTGAGTCCTTGCCGGGAAGTCTGCAAAAAAGGGAATCACAAATGGACTTTCATTTTGATTCAAGCTCGATGACACGAGTGAGAGAGTTTTTTCAGTCTGTGCGTCACCCTCTTGTGATTGTGGGGATGCTTAAGCCAGAAGAGCAGGAGTCTGTGGTTGAGCTTTTGCAGGTCCTTCAGTGTCCTACTTACCTAGAAGCTACTTCAGGCCTGAGAGAGGACCACAGGTGCTCACCTTTTCAGATCTTGCTCTCAGATCGGATTCGAGAGCGGATGAATGAAAGTAGCTATCCGTGGGATGGCGTGATTCGCTTAGGTGGGATTCCTACTCTTAGGCTTTGGAGAGATCTCGATGTTGAACTGAAAGACATGCGAGTATTATCGGTGAGTGAGACTCCATTTACAGGCCTAGGTAGAGCCTCTAGTTTGGCTACAGGCAGGCTTGATGTTCTGTCTCAGCAAATCATACAGGAACTCAGCAAGCTTCTTTGGAAGGTAGAGGCCGAAAAGCACTCCAAATTTATGGAGCTAGATCAACAGTCTCAAGCTCACCTCAAAAAGCTTTTCACATCTGAGCCTGATTCAGAGCCTTCTTTTTTTCATGCACTTTCAGTTGCAATCCCTAAAAAAAGCATCGTTTACGTGGGCAATAGCCTGCCCATTCGGCAATGGGATCTCGCTGCAACTCATGATGATAGAGGATTCGATGTTTGGGCCTCGCGTGGTCTTAATGGTATTGATGGCCAGGTATCCACTTTTCTCGGGTATGCTCAATCCCATTCTGAAAATTGGGCAATCTTAGGTGATCTTACCGCTTTGTATGACCTTCCTGGTCCTTGGATCCTATCTCAGCTCAAAGATCTGAGGATGAATCTGGTAGTTATTAATAATGGAGGCGGAAAGATTTTTTCTCGAATGTTTCAGGATCCTGTTTTTCAAAACCATCATTCTGTTGGGTTTAAAGCATGGGCAGATCTTTGGGGATTGGATTACGAGTGCTGGGAGAGAGCTGAGCAGATTCAGGCAAATGCAAGTCGCAGCCGAATCATTGAGATTAAACCTGATCCGCAGTCTACTGAGCGGTTTTGGAGAGAGTATCAAAAGATAGGTTAAGTCAAAATGTCTAGTGTTGGAACTCTTTTATATATTCATGGTTTTTTAGGTCGTGGCCAGGATTGGTCCCCAATGAGAATGACTCAGTGGGAATCTCTTGCTCCTGATTTTTTTTCAAGTAACAAGCAGGATTTTAAAGATTACTCATTCCCCGTTTTAGCTGATCAAGTAAATGCGATGGCGCAATCGATCTCAATCACCCCACGAGTGCTGGTTGGATACTCTTGGGGTGGCAGGGTTGCTCTTCATTCACTTCTGCGGGCTCAGCAGCTCTATGCAGGAGCAATACTCATAGGGACTCATCCCGGTCTAGCTCAAGAAGAGGAGAGATCTGCTCGCCTAGAATCAGATCTTAGCTGGTCTAATCGCTTTTTATCTGAGGATTGGAAAAGTTTGATTCAGGCTTGGAATCATCAGACTGTATTTCAATCAACTGAGAAGCTTCACAGTTTCTCTCAAGTCAGGGGTGAATCTCTTGAGCAAATGGAAAGAGAGTTTTCAAAGCAGGCGCTCGCCCTAGCTTTAAAGAACTGTTCTTTGGGTAAGCAAGAGGATCTTAGGCCTTCCTTAAAACAACTCCAGATACCTACGCTTTGGATAGTAGGGGGTGAGGACCTCAAGTTTAAGGCTCTGTATCAAGGGTTAAGCCAATCTCAGATTCCTTGGAGTAGATTTGTTGAGATTCCAGGAGCAGGTCATCGAGTTCATCTCGAGCAGCCGAGTCAAGTCAACAGAGAGATCCAAAAATTTTTAGTTGATATTCAGTTATGCGGAATGAGGGAATCAAATCCGTATGATCAAAGGATGAAAAGGAAGTAGAGATGGAAGCTACATCAAGTTTATTTAATATGAAGGGTTGGATTCAAGCTGCGCGACCCAAGACATTAACTGCAGCACTTGTACCGATTTGGGTGGGGAGTGCTCTAGCTCTAAGATTTAAGGGCCAGTGGTCGCCTGAGCTTGGTTTATTTGCACTCCTGAGTTCAATCTTAATTCAAGTTGGAACGAATTTAATCAATGATGCTGTAGACTTTAAAAAGGGAGCAGATACTCATGAGCGTTTGGGTCCTCAAAGGGTGACACAAAGTGGCTTATTTTCTGTGCATCAGGTCTGGTGGGCAGGGATTTTTTGTTTTGCTCTTGCCGTAGGTCTTGCTGTGCCCTTAGTTTTGAAAGGAGGCCTGCCTATCATAGGAATTGGCTTGCTTTCTTTAGCTGCAGGATATGCATATACGGGGGGGCCTTATCCGCTAGCTTATCGTGGATTAGGAGATTTATTTGTCCTCATCTTTTTTGGGTGGGTTGCCGTGGGCGGGATGTACTTTTTAAATACGGGAGAGATGAATTTATCAGCTTGGGTTGCAGGAACTCAGGTTGGTCTATTGGCTACCGTACTCATTGCCATTAATAATGCACGTGATGCATTTACGGATCAAAAAGTCGGAAAAATGACTCTTGCAGCTCGATATGGGCACACATTTGCTCAAATGGAGATTCGTCTCTTGTGCTTGATTCCATTTCTTCTTCAGTTTTATTGGCTGAGTCAGAAGATGATTTGGGCTTTTTATTTTCCACTGGCCTTAATTCCTCGAGTGACTTTCCTCTTGTGGAGACTTTCGCGGTCAAAGCCAGGACCACAGTTTAATCAATTTCTAGCTCAGTCAGCACTCATCCATCTCGCATTTGGTGGATTGCTTGGGTTGGGTTTGATTCTCTCTTGAGTTAAACTCGTGCTGATATGATTGTGGCTATGAGGATTTTTTTTTGGATCCAATCCGTTTAAGGAGTGATGACAGGTCATGATTCGTTGGGATTCATCTGAGAATCATTTTTTATTAAACCCTAGACTTCCTGAATCAGAGAGGCAAAGACTGATGGGCCTCGCGAACCAGGTGAGTGAGGAGTTTAAGGGGCATATCTTTATTTTAAGTTCAGGAACGACTCAGACGAGTCAACAAAACCTGAAGTGGGTTGCCTTGAGTAAAGATGCATTTTTGTGTGCTGCTCAAGCTGTTAATGAGCATCTTTCAGTCACGTCTCAAGATCACTGGCTTCAACTCTTGCCTACGTTTCATGTCGGTGGGCTTGCAATCTGGGCACGAAGTTTTCTAAGTGGAGCAAAGGTATCCTCATTATCAAGCTGGAATGTAGATCAAGTTGTTCGTCTAATTGAAGAAAGCTTCATCACACATGTCTCTCTCGTGCCTGCACAGATCTTTGACCTGGTTCAGGCGCAGAAGCCATGTCCAAAATCTATTCGATTTGTTCTCGTAGGGGCGGGAGCCCCATCTCCTGATCTTTATTTGCAGGCACGGAAATTGGGTTGGCCACTTCTTTCGACATACGGAATGACGGAGATGTGTTCCTCAATAGCCATTACTGATCCTGCAGGTATGACTGAGGATTCCTTTCAAAAACTTCGCATTCTACCTCACGTGAGTGTTAGGCAGTCCATTGAGGGTTCGCTTGAGTTGAAGAGCGCAGCACTATTCACAGGCTATGTTGAAAAGGATATTGGTGCTCAAGCACAGATTAAAGCGTCATGTGGTGAGGGGGGGTGGTTTACAACTTCTGATCGAGGCGTATTAGAGGGTAGTTCATTACGTTTATTAGGAAGAAGTGCAGATTTTATAAAAATTGGTGGTGAAAGCGTGGAGCTTAATCGCCTGAACTCTCACCTTGAGAGAATTAGAATTGAGCTCAAACTCACGGCTGATGTGGCACTTGTTCCTTATCCTGATGATCGTCTCAGTCATGTGATTCATCTAGTGAGTGATGATCAACTCACGGTTGATGAGTTTGAAAGGCTCAAGCAGATTTATAACACCTGTGTTCTACCCTTTGAAAAAATCAGGAATTGGCACATTCTTCCTCAAATTCCCAGGACAGAGCTCAAGAAATTTAAGCTCTCAGAGTGTCTCCAAATGCTTAAGTCGACTCACTAGAGAATCATCACAGTGAGTCGACATTTACAGACCGGGGATTGTTGAGGATCCTCATCCTCCCAGATCAAGATATCCCAGACATGAAGTGTTTTACCTAAGCGAATGGGCGTGACTCTCCCTCTGACTTTACCTTCTTTGACTGATTTGAGATGACTTGCATTGACCTCAATTCCGACACATTTTTTCTGAGGATCACCCACGACGAAATAAGATGCCATGCTGCCTAAAGATTCTGCCAGGACCACGGAGGCACCACCGTGCAATACTCCAAAGGGTTGTCTGGTTCGGTGATCTACGGGTAGGGTAGCCTCAATGAAATCATCGCCTGCACGATCGAACTCAATGCCTAAATGGCTATGAATCCCTGTGAGAGGGGTAGAGATGAAAAGGTCTTGCGTGGGTTGAGTCTTCCAAATCGAGGCTTTCATGGGTTAGTTCTCCAGATTGTTTCAGGACATTCTCTTTGACGGGAGCTATCATAGATTGTAAAAAAAAACTCGGCCTGAGTGATGAATCTCTCAGGCCGAGTTACGGTTTTTAACCGTTTTTTGAGCTTACTATTATCTTAATTTTAGCACAGGAGTCTGTTGCTGTGCCTTATTGAGTCCCTTGTAGAATTGAATGATTTTATCACGAGGAGGAATCACAGATTTCATGACTAGCTTAGACGAGAATCTTGGACCCATGGTGCTGCCCACTGAGCTGTAGTCGCGAGTGATCGCTGTGAGCAAAGGACTTTGAGAGATGACAGTAGCCAAGTCGATGAATACGCCCACACCAGTTGTTTTTGTTGCAGCGCCAGCAAAAAAACCCGCCATGAGCTGAACCGGACCGATATTGAATGCAGGGAAAAGATTGAGGTTAGGTACAGATTGTCCTGCTGGATCAAGCTCTTTAAATGGCACAGCCGTTCCAAGCATGCCCACCTTTGGGCCGAATGCAAAATAGATTCGTGCACCGGTATCTGCAACAGGCAAGGTAATGACGTGTGAGTTTTGTAAGCCTCCTACGGGGATGGGTGCTCCATTCGGTAGGAGAGGGTCAATGCCTTGAATTTTGGTGATCTGAGTCAGATTCAATCCCAATCCAAGTTCTGCTTGGTTTCCTGCTGGACAATTTGAGCAGAGAGTTGAACGGATTGAGATTTGTCCGTACTGAATACCCGGGTGTGTTGGGTCATAAATCGGCAGTTGTATTGCACTCAGGGTAAAGCCCCCTGTAGTCAGATTCACTGTCGTATTGATCCAGTCTTCACCATTTTTTTGATCAGTTTTGAGTTGGACTGCAGTAACAATATTTTGGATGGGTTTTCCATCCTTGCCACAGCCTGCGAGAGTTGCAAGTGTGAGCGTGAGAGCTAAATAATTCATCCATGAATTTTTAAACATATTTAAATTCCCTTTCCTTAGTTAATTATCAAGCAGCTTTAAATAAACGTTAAATAAATTCGTTCAAAAATAACGGATTTCTCGATAAACAATCGATTTTGTTTATGCAATAAACGTGTGACCTGGATAAAAATTCCGTACTTATAAATGTCAAGTATTTGCAAGTTTGTCGAAAACGTTGACAAAATAATTTAAAAAATCCACATCATTTTCAATAGTTTCATACTCTAGGTATGGCATCTCACTTGCTAATTCAGTTATGGGCAGTTTTGTCCTAGCGATGGTTCAAGCGGTTTCAGAAGAGCTGAGGTGAATATGATGGATGTGGAATCTGGAAGTTCTGTGATGAATGTGAAAGTGTCAGCTGAGGTAGAAAATAAGGTCGTGCAACTCCATAAGTTTGTTCGCTATGCTGCTGCAAAACACGCTTGGGGTAAAGATGGGCAACTTTTAAGGTGTAATCTTCTTTTAGTTCCAACCTCTAAAAACTATACGGTGCTGCTTGCTCTTGGAAAAAAAAATTCGCCACTTTAAATTAGATTTCTCTTGAGATGATGGATGAGTGATTAAAGTCAAGACTCAGGGGACTGTGTGAATTGAAGGAACCAAGGTGCCGAAGTACACATGCACTAACGATCTCGCTCGGACTCAAGTGTTAGTTTTCTAGTTCAGAAGAAGTGCTATTTCAGTTTAAAAATCGAATATTTAAAGCTGATGGATAAGACGTTGACAGCATCGCCTGCAGATTGTATCTCCTGTGAGATCTATGGAAGTCTGTCACGTGTGAAAAGTGCTCTAATCGGAGAGATTCCCCTCTATTCTTCAGGGGGTTGTTGAAGAGATCACTTCAGCAGGAGAGTCTCTGAGTGATAGGTTTGTAAGGATATCAAGGATAAACCAATGGCAAAGCAAGCTGATTCAGTAAAGTTTTTACCGTGTGGACGCCCTCGAGGTAACCCTGTTCGGATGCCAACCCAAAAGCAGATGGAGGCATGGCAACAGCAATTGCGCAGTTACTTGGTGAGTCAGGGATTAAAGTATACAGATCAACGTTGGAAGATTGCTGAACTGATTTTATCCACCGGCGGTCATCTCGATGCTCAGGCTATTGTGGATCAGGTGAGAAGAAAACACTCCGATATCGGTCCTGCGACGGTTTACCGAAATATAAAAGTGCTCTGTGATGCACTGATTTTAAAAGAGTCCCTGACTGATGCGCAGGGACGTGTGGTGTATGAATTATTCGATGAGCAGCATCATGACCATATTATCTGTATTGATTGTGGTGAGATTTGTGAGTTTCATGATCAAAAAATCGAGCAACTTCAGAATGCTGTTTTAGAGAAAATGAACTTTAGAGAAACCCGGCATCGGCACGTGATCTATGCTCATTGTACTTTTTTAAAGGATTAGTGCGCCCAGATTGACTGAGCTTTTAGTTCTGGACATGAGCAGACTAAATTGAATACAACTAAGTCTCTATGGCAAGTCCTCAGCAAAAAACACCTCAGACGGTGCACGCACCATTGTTGAATTCACGATATTTTGTTCCAGATCTCTCGCCTGAGTTTCATCAGGCTCTTTGCAAGATCAAACCTAAGCATGTGTTTGTAGCAGAGTCACCCCACGTTCATGAGGTTGCTCCTGAGGACCGAAAGGAAAGACGCCCTTTGTGCGGAGCAGCAGGTAAGAAGTGGTGGGGGATTCTCAGTGAATTACTTGAGGGTGAACGGCAGACTGATCTTACTCTTCAGAATTTGCTGTCCTTTTGTGTGAAGCATAAAGTGGTGATTTTAAATGCCGTGCAGTTTCCTCTTGATCCTAAAGTAGGCCAAGAATTTCCCGAAGCTGATCCGGTGATGAATCTTGGGTTTAATAAGGTCAGTGGTCCATACTCGTTCAAGAGATTAAAAGATATTGATGTAGTTTGTCAAAGGATTCGGGATCTGAGGCAAAGACTAAAGCATCCTACTATTCAACATTTGCCAGTGCACTCCTTGGGAAATGATTCTGAGTGGTTTGTGAAGAGAGCTCTGCAACAGCTTGGGCAGGAGGAGCGATTTGGCTCAAAAATTCCGCATCCTTCGGCCTGGTGGCGCAAAGGCGGCTATTATGGAGAGGTTGCTCAAGCTCAACTCAAATCTATCTTCAGATTATAGCTAGGAGTGAGAAAGTTCTTTTTCTGGCTGTACAAAGATTTTTCTTAGTGTTTGGGCCATAAGGCTTCCATGCACGCCATCGACTAAGCGGTGATCAAATGTCACACTCAGAGTGACCATTGGCGCAATCACAATTTGTCCATCTCTCACGATAGGTTTTTCCTTCAATGCTCCCAGTACTACAATGCAGGGAACTCTCGAGTAAGGAACAAGAGGAGCTAGGGCTGTTTCTAAACCCAAGGAACCGATATTAGTAATCATGACACTCCCAAAAGGATCCTTCGGGCTTCCAATGAGGGGTGACCAGATATTTAAGGTGTAGGTCACAAAGCTCACTAGATTCATGATTTTTCCAACAATAAATCCTGGAATAAGACCCATGGTTGACTTCATTTTTTTAAAATCTGGATCACCTTTTTTTCTAATCGTGTGGATGTGACCATCCATTTCCTTGGAAATGTCCACCATGGACTTTTTATTAGCATCACGAATGACTAATCCAGACAGATCTTTTCCAGAAGAATCATTTGCAACCTGAAAAAATAAATCAATAGTTTTTCTTGGATAAAATCTTCCAAAACGAATAATGCAGTTGATCTCAGGATGTCTCTCCAAAGTAGTTGCAATAGCTTTTCCTACAAAATGCGAAAGAGTGATACGTTGACCTGACTCTTGATGAATCTTATTCATATACGCAACAGCATGAGTAGCGTCGAGCTCAATAGTTCCATAAACACTTGGATCCCCCATGACTTGCCAAGTGCCCAAGGCGATTTTTCTCCAGCTTGAAGTTCTGAGAGCAGGGCCTAGATTCACATTTTTAGAAAAAAGTTTCATGTCATCGTATTAACGTGATTTCTGGACTTGGGCAATATCCAAACGTGAAGCTTGATTCGAATCAAGCCAGTTTTGAGTCAAGGTCAGGGTTCAATCTTTTATTCTTGTTACCTCTTTTTTTTCTTTTTTGTACCTGGCATTTCTAGGTCTCCTGCCGAGTCAATAGAGAATTGTTGTTTTTTTGAGTGAGTAGGTACCTCCAAATTTAGGTCTTAAAGGTACTAAAGGAATAAGTATTGTTGGGATTGAATGCTGTACATGATTTAGGTTCAATGTTCTTGATGGCCATGGAGTAGAAATTTGAGCAAAGTCATTGTTTTATAATTATTGTTCTAATTATTTTTTTCATAAAAATCGTCTTGTTGGGGCCTAGCTTTTGAGCTAGAGCTTTTGGATGCCAGTTTAGCGGGTTTTAAAACTTCTTAAGGAGAGAACAATGGCGTTTCATGAAGCTCTACAAAAATCAAAAGTAAAGAATCCAGCCCTAGCCGCCCAAGGCAAACTAAAAATTGAATGGGCGGAAAGTCGCATGCCTGTTCTGATGAAGCTTCGTGATGAAGCTCGTAAAACACTACCTCTTAAAGGTATGCGTATTGCTGGTTGCTTGCACGTCACTAAGGAAACGGCTGTTTTAATTCGGACATTAAAAGCTGCCGGAGCGGAAGTTGCTTGGTCGGGTTGTAACCCCCTATCTACCCAAGATGACATTGCGGCTGCTCTTGCTGATGAAGTTGCTATTTATGCCTGGCATGGCATGAGTAAAGAAGAGTTCTATTGGGCTATTGAGCGTACCTTAGACTTTAAACCCACCCTCACACTCGATGATGGAGCAGATCTCATTTTTACTGTGCATTCAAAGTTTCCTGAGCTCGCATCTCATGTTTTAGGAGGAACCGAGGAGACCACTACTGGCGTGCATCGCTTGAGAGCTATGGCAAAAGATGGAGCACTCAAGTACCCCGTTATTGCAATTAATGATGCTGAGACGAAGTGGGATTTTGATAATGTCTATGGGACTGGTCAAAGCTCCATTGATGGTATCATTCGAGCAACAAATGTTTTGCTGGGAGGCAAAGTATTTGTTGTGGCGGGTTTTGGACATTGCGGACGAGGCTGTGCAATGAGGGCGCGAGGAATGGGTGCACGAGTGATTGTGACTGAAGTAAAGCCTACGGCCGCACTCAAAGCGGTACTTGAGGGATATGAAGTCATGACTATGGATGAAGCGGCTCAGATTGGAGATATCTTCATCACCGCTACTGGAATGAAAGACGTCATCGTAGGTAAGCACTTTCAGTCGATGAAGGATGGCGCGATCATCTGCAATACAGGACATTATGATTGTGAAATCAATATCCATCAACTTAAGGAAGTCTCCCAGGACTCAAGAGAGATTAGACCTAATAATGAGGAGTATCTCATGCCTAATGGGAAAAAAATCTTTCTCTTGGCTCAGGGGCGATTGATCAATTTAGCAGCTGCTGAAGGACATCCCTCTGAAGTGATGGATATGTCCTTTGCCAATCAATTCTTAGGTATGGTTCGATTGGCTAAAGAAGGAAAGTACCTAAAGCCAACTGTCTATGATATAGATCCTGCTCAAGATCAGGAAATTGCGCTGGTGAAGTTGAATGCTTTGGGTATGAAACTTGATCAACTCAGTGCAGAACAATTGAAGTACGCTGACGATTACTCAGCAGGAACTTAAAAAATATGGCGCCTACTTATTCGGAATCTGGAAAATTGGGTTCACTCGCTCCTCACTTCTCCCTTCCTGCAGTGGATGGAAAGCAATACTCTTTGAGTGATTTTCAAGGGGCTAAGGCTTTGGTTGTAGTTTTTATGTGCAATCATTGTCCTTATGTCATCGCAGTTTTGGATCGGCTCAATCGCTTAGTGAAGAGCACTTTACCTCAAGGCGTTCAATGGGTAGGCATCAATTCAAATGACGCTGTTAAATATCCAGATGATTCTTTTGAAGCTATGAAAGCACGGGCTGAGGAAAAACAGTTTGCTTTTCCCTACCTCTACGATGAAACCCAAGAGGTGGCTCGTGCTTTCGGAGCTGTTTGTACCCCAGAGTTTTATCTCTATGCACCAACCTCATTAGGGCAATGGAC
>Ga0255088_1000265_pt1 | contig 26484 bp, 46 predicted proteins | sample Colum_Miss_RepB__2_FD_188587 | JGI IMG/M metagenome (GOLD analysis project Ga0255088, IMG submission 188587) | Freshwater microbial communities from Columbia River, Oregon, United States - Colum_Miss_RepB_8d | ecosystem: Environmental > Aquatic > Freshwater > River | place: USA: Oregon...
CAAAATAATTGTTTTGTCTAATGTTTCAATGTTATTGTGGTTGTTTATATCACCTTTCAAACTGCGTATAAAATAGCTTTTTTTGGAAGTCCATACCAAAAAACCATCAGTGTTTGCCACTGCGGTTTGAAGAGTTTGACTATCAGGGTATGGTTCTGATATGTTTATTGTAGTCTTTTTATTCAATGTGACCTTTTTAATGAGTTTCATAGTTTTTAACAAACTTTTATGATCAATCTCATTAATACCCTTACATTCAATAGTAAAAGCTTGCTTTCTACATGTTAATGCATAAGCTTTTATTGTAATAGGTGAGCCTTCCCACACAGCATATTTTACACCAATTGTTTGACAAAAGTCAACATAATCTTTTGCATATTGATCATTGTTTATCAAAACAAACTCAGTACAATTTTTACTTGCATGAACATCTACAATATAATCAGCATCATCAATGTAAATCTTTAGTTTTTCTTTTAATAAATCATCACCATAAATGCGATTTAAGTCGCAGTTTGGATTATATTCACGTATTCCATTTAATATACCATGTTCATTAACTGCATGAGCAAAAATTATTTTCTTGTAAATTGAAAATAATTTTTGCATATATTCTTGGTCAACTTCTAATTGATATAATGCCTCAATAGGTGTATATTCATTACCATGCACCCCAGACAACAATAACAACACGCCAGTTCCTTGGCCTTCATATGTTTTTATATTCATACACCTATCCTACTAAATCCATTTTTCTTTTCTATTTTTATTGTTGATCGTAATTTATCTTCCAAACCACCTTTATGACTTATAACAAAAATGTTGACTCCTGCTTTTTGAATATCATCTAAAATTACCAACAGGTCATCCGTGCCGTCACTATCAACTGATGCATCAAAGGTTTCGTCCAAAAATAAAAGATTGGTGTTAACACTATTTTTTATACTTGCCACCTTTCTCCATGCAAAACTTATACTCAAGTCAATTCGTTGACGTTCACCCATAGAAAGTGTATGGTATGAGAAATCCCCCGGTGTTCTTGCATCAAGAGAAACATCCAGATTTTTGTCAATACTAAAACGTATTGGTGAGTTTAGGGATTGCAAATAATAGTTAACTGATTGATTCAAAACTGGAATATATTGGTTAACAATTGTTGATTTTATTCCTTCATCTTTTAACAACTGTGCCGCAAGTGCCAGTGTATTTTTACGCTTGATGAAAGACTTTTCCATTTCTTTCAATTGCTTCAATTCGGTTTTAGCATTATCATAATCTTCCTTATGTTTTTCAACACCGATAGACTCGTTTTTAACCATTTCCTTATAAATCTTGACACGTTTTGAAGCAGTTTCCTTAACATGATCCAATTGATTAATCATGTTTGTTATCTCATTGGTTAAAGATGACTTTTGAAATAAAAATGTTTCATATTCGAAGTTTAGTTGTTTGGCATTTTCATATTCTTGGTTCAATATACCCAACTGCTTATTGTTAGCTTCAATTTCATCCTTTGCAGTCTGAATGTGTTTTTCTTTGTGTTCATCAGATACATCCTGTCCACACTCACTACACTCTCCTGCCATTTTAGTGAATTTTTTGATAAGCTTATTTTTCAGCGTGTTGTCATATTCCAATTCATTGATTGACTTCACCAAACGCTCTATATTCGCTTTTAAGGCTGGTATATCATGGGGGAATGCCATTGCCTTTAATTGTTCGTTTTTGGCCTCTATTCCGCTTGTAAGCTCGTCTATGGTGGCTTTTAACTGCTTTAGTTCTTCTTTTTCGTTTTCACTATTCTTGGTGTTGTTATCACGCAATTTGGTGTAAAGTTCTTTTTTCGATTCAAGAATACCTTCTTTTATTTTCAAAAGATTTTGGTGTTCCATGTATTCTTCTTTAAATGCATTTATCTTCAATTTTAGCAATTTGTTCATTTCGGTGAACACATTTATTTCAAGAAGTGTTTCAATAAGATCACGCTTTTCTTTTGCAGTCATCAGCATGAATGGTTTGAAGTCGCAACCTAAAACACCAGTCTTGATAATTCCAGTAACGGAAGTCTGTAAAACTTGTGTTTCAAGATAAGTTTGCATGTCACGAATGGATGCAGATTCTTCTATTTTAACTCCATCCTTGACAATATAAAAAATATTTGGTTTGATACCACGAACAATGACAAAGTTTGAATTATTTTTAGTGAAATGAAGTTCGACCACACAATCACGCTGATTGGTTTTGTTGATCAATTCATTTTTATTAGAACCACGATATGTGTTGCCTTTTATTGCAAAAACAAAAGCCTCAATCCAAGACGACTTCCCAGAACCGTTTTTTCCAACTATTAAGGTGGTTGGGCTTTTATTAAAATACAGAGTAGTAGGAGTATCACCATAACTCATAAAGTTTTTTATTGTTATTTTTTCCCAATGAATATACATACAAATCCTTTTATAAAATACTTCCTAACGTGTATACAAATTGTAACACGATGTTACAAACATGTCAAGAAAAAAGGGAGACTATGCCCTTAATAATACGATGGTATTATTCTTGTTTTTTTAACAAGAGTTTCCCATAATTGAATATTTCCCCTAAAACATTACATGCTATCCAAAGAAAGTTGACAACACCAAATATAATTACGGAAATAAAACATGAAGTGAATATAATATCTGCGTCTTGTTTATCTGAAACTAAGATAAGGGCATACCACACATAAAAAACCACAAGCGAATGAGCGATAATAATTTTTGTTACTGCTTCTTTCAATTTATGATCATACATGTCGAATACTGCAAATGTAAAATAAAACGGCATTATGAAAAAGAATATCAATTGAAAAAGATAATCTAAAATTGTGTGTATCATTTTTACTCCGAGAATGCTTGTATACGTCTACCTAATATGTCACTATACTGTGTCATAACAAGTAATTGTAGATTAAGAAGAACCTTTTCATCGCTGTCTAGGGTTTTGAATATATCTGATTGAGTGGTGAATGTAGTTAATTTGTTGATCTTGTCATCCAAGTCTTCTTTTTCTTGAACAACACGTAATTGATGTGCTTCCATGTTATAAATCTCTATCTAAATCCATTATTTTGTTTATATCAAGAACACTAAAACATTTATCCTCATCAACCCAACAGTATGACGGAGAATCTTGTGCCGTATTTCTAACTTGATATTCTATTTTTATATGAGTGTTGTTATTAACAACACGTTTGACAATGCGCCTATCAAATATCTTTGTTTTATAAACAGACGCATTAGCAATGCAAACGAAAATATGGTCTTCCTGACCATATTTGTATAAGGCTGAATCAGTCATTGAAATCCCCTAAACAAACGTTATTTACGTTGTTCAAAAGATGTTCAACTTGGAATGTATAAGTAATATTGACCATCAAAACGGAACTCTTCAATTCGATCATTTGTCATGATATCATGTGCATAACGCTCAATATTAACATAGTATAAGATGAATGTGTCATCAATATCAATGTTAAAACGGTCAGCTACACATTGTTGTGCATACGTATTGATGTCACCAATAAAAATGTTGATATCTTCAAGTTTACAATGATTTACACCAAGGACGTACTTAGCATACATTTGTGCCTTGCACAATTCATCAGCGGTGTCAAAATCCTTCAAAATTTGAAGAAGTTCTTCGTCACACACAATACCTTCCGGAACAACATGCTTGGCAAAACCATAGTCATCTTCAATGTTGAAGACCTTATTTCCATCAATCATCAATTCTTGAATGGAAAAAATATCGTTCGTCTCAAATTCCTGAGAAGAACCGTTTTCAGACACAAGATCGAAATACCAATAGTTGCTCATGAAGATTACTCAGTATGTGTGTTGATAGAGCTAGTATAACATCATTTACTCAATTTTGCAATGGTTTTGTTTTATCTCTTTTAGAAATGAAATCTGTCAATTTCTGCAAAGATTTGACATCGCCATTAGAAGCCATATTATCAATTTCCAAACTCAATGCTTGCACTAATTGTGTTTGTATAATAAAGTTATGTAAATCAATAATTTGTGATTTTTTAATTGTTATTGTGTTTTCATTCCCCATTTTATCGTCAAATGTTACCGTTAGATCACCAGACAAGTCATGGTTTCCGATAACTTTACCAAAATCTGTAATAAATGTATGACTCATAATTTTCCTCATTAGTTAAAATACAAAAAGGCCCATATGGGCCTTTTTGGTGTTTCTGATTACCACAACCCGGTGTTTTTACGAACTTCTTCCATCGTAAACTCACGAGTCAACGGAACTTCGTGACCCCACTTTCGGTTGTAGATATAAACCGTTTCAAGAACATCTTCACGGCTATCCTTCTTATCATCAGCAACGGTAATGTAATTATCACCATCACGAACAACCTTCAAGCGTCCCTTCTTAGAAGCCTTAGTCATATCAGTCTTCGGCATCTTTTGAACATCACGACCTGCGCCATAGATTTCAACATATGCACATTTCTGAGCAAAGCGGAAAGTGTCACGGTCATGCTTCTGCAACAGGCCACCACCCATACCGAATGCAACGTTTTCGATAGAGTAGCCAGCAGCTTCAACCGCTTCGATAATTTCAGGAAGAGATTCCATATTGATACCATCACCTTGAATAACACGTACACAAGAAGCAAGAACCTTATAACCCTTGCTGTTTACAGTAGAACCGAATGCTTCGTCAAGCCATTGTAGGCAACTAACAACAGATTCAGCCGGAACACCAGAGTCAGGACGCACAACAATGGTACTACCAGAGTTGATAATCAAATCCTTTAGAGTCTTGCCGATGTGGTTACGAACCGCATTTTCCATGTCATAGCTGTCAACAACCATTGCGAGAAATTGAGAGCTACCGCCATAATTCTTGGCAAACTTGCGAATGTGGTTTTCGAAAGCAGCACATTCACCATCACGACCCCAAGAGGTAACGGTGCTGTGTTCCATTGCGGCAATCGAATATGCCAACATTGCAACAGTGTTGTAAACGCTCTGGGCAGTGCGAATAGAAGAAACGGTATCACTCCCCATGAAGTTGACCAAGTGTCCCATACCACCAATTGCAGCAGCTTCTTGGCAATATGCGCCACGGCTGCCAAAATCATGCAGCTTGAACAGAACTTCGCTTTTTGCATCAGCATCAGAAGACTTTTCAAATGCTTCAATGAGTTTTACCTTCATGTGATAGCTGATGGTAGCAACGTTGATCATAGCCCAATTGCGAACAATTAGGGTTTCAATGTATTGTGGCAACCATGCGACGTTTTCATCAAGGCTTTCGATGCTGAACAGGCAGTTGCTACGGTCAATAACAGTACCTTCTGGAATTGCACGAATTTCAAGTGGCAAGTAACCACCGTGTACGTCAACAATATAGCGCCAGCCTTCTTCATTGAAACAACCCATGTGTTCCATGAAAAATGCTTTAGCATCGGTAACTTCATCGTGAGTTACACGAACTGAAAGAATGGTTTTGATGATGTATTGAAGACCAAACATCACGATCTTCTTAAAGCCTTCGCCGAGGCGAGATTCGAAGTAGGAATAAAGCTTAGTCATTCCTTCTGGGTATTGAGCGTATTGGCTTGCCTTGTACGAATCAATATCGAACAGAGGACTGAGAACGGGACGGGTGAATCGGACAATAGGGGTAAGTTTGAACTTAGGTTTCATGTTTAGTGCCTCACTAATTAATTTTTTGACAGTTTTCTCTTTTACAAGAGTCGCAGCACCTCGCTGCATAGTGGTATTTAACCACATTTCCAACCGCTTGTCAAGTAGTTTGTACTTTATAGTGGCAGTGAATCTATACGTTTGAAAATACGGCTTTTCAATTTGTTCAAAGCAACAAGCATTTTCAATCTAAACGAACGTAGTTGTTCCACGGCTTCTTTAGGATCACCGCCATTTTCGATGAACTCAATTATTTTATCAAGTTCTGAAAGTTTCATACTCATGATATAGCCTTTTGTTTGGTGTTTAATTCGCCGCTCAAATACAACAATTTCAAATAAACGGCATGTACATAACCAAAAATCATTTGGTCGTATTGAATACTGAACTTTAAACTTTCAATATAGGCATTGTCAATACCCATCATAGACCATTGGTCGGAACACACATACGAAATTGACATGTCATGTTCGTCTAAGCCAAATGTTATTTGATCTGGTAAACCGATATAACCAAATACTTTCGCATATGATTCAAAATCATGGAAATCGTAGTTTTTATCATAATGATTAACAATGACAAAAAACATTTCTGTTAATGTTTTTTCATTTTCTTCTTTGCATGTACATGCAAATGTACTATAATAAATCGTGTCATTATAAGTGTTTACCTCAACATCAAACTCATAACCATTTTTCAAAACAACAGCCTTGAGTTTTTTGTATAAGTCTTGGCGGTATTCATCAAACTCTGTTGACATATTAATCCCCGGAATCAACGTCAAAATGGTCGCCGCAATTTTCACATGTATACGACATTAAGCAACGACCAGTACGTTCACCCTTGTACGAATGTTTGCATGGTTTACCCTCTTTATTCAGACGAACCATGCCGGTTGGCTTACCATACATCTTTTGGGCACCACAGTTAGTGCAGTCAACACAATCGTCAACCGCACTATAACCATACCAGCCCCCTGCTTTAGCATAGTCTGGTATTACTTCTTGTACACGTTTTGTCCCATTACAAACAGGACAAACACCATATTCTATAGTCATGGTAAACTCTCAGATTTTTGCAAACTTCATCATGGAGCGGATAATATGGAAATGATCCTCAAAAAAGTTACCTTCGAGTTGATTCAAATTTTCCAATGGAACCCATTCCGCCTTTTCAGCATCGTCAGAGCCAACTACCTTCGGCAATTCTTGTTCGTCCAAAATGAACAAACCAGCATGCGTAATTGTACGACCACGCAAAGAACGTCCCGGCGCATCGAATACTTCGATAGCTTTCAAACTACCATTCAACTTTCCCGGTGGAATACGGATTTTTGTTTCTTCATTCAACTCACGAAGAATGCCATCACGAACCTTTTCATTGTGGTTCAAAAAGCCACCGGGAAGGGCATAGCAACCACGACCGGGAGATTCCTTGCGGCGGATAACCAACACACAACCATTAGAGAACACAACAGAATCACAGGTCACAAAAATTGGAGGATATGGTGCTACAGACCACATTTCCTTGTATTTTTCATAATGTTCGTATTCTTCGGTGATCCAATCAAGTCGGTTATAATCAAAGTTTTCGAACATGGCATCAAACGCCTTGATACCCATACGGGAAACCAAATAGTTTTTGACCATTGATTCAAATTGAACGGTATCGCTGTTGTATTCACTCTTACAAATAGACCACGTTTTATACATGAAATTACGCAAGTTGGTTGCGTGAATCATTTCAGTTTTTCCATTATCCGTGTAGTGGAACGGTTCTACTTCACTCGACTTGTACAGGGGAAACCACTTCAAATATTGACTGGTTTGGTCTTTCGTAAACCCATAAATGGTGTATGTGTTTTCAGTAGGAACAACGGCTTGGTAAGCAACCCATTTGATTTGCTTACGAACATCAAGAACCCATTCTTGATCGTCATATAGATTGTCACGGACATTAACAAAAATGATTTTTTCAGGTGCGGAAACACTTGCAAGAATGATTTTTTGGATTTCAGTTTCATTCAAAAGCTTTTTTGGGTTGTGCGCAGCTTTAAAGCTACCGTTGACTACAATGACGTAATCGCTCTTAGCAAGAGCGGATTCAATGAGATGAATGTGACCCAAGTGTGGGGGATTGAAACGGCCAATAACAATGCCATATTTCATTTTTTGCATGATGTTCTTCCTCAGAATGTATAGGTTTGTTTTCATAAAAGCATCACTTCGATGCCATTAATATGTAGCAAGTGTATCACAAGATACACTTTTTGTCAATCGTCTTTCTTCTCTTTACCGCCAGCACGGTGTCCCATTTCAAAACCATTTAAGAATTGATACATTTCATGGATTGTTTGAACTTCTATCCCATAAGACCAATTTTCACGTTTTATAATGATTTTGGTTCCATGATAAGAAATATCAAAATTGAACTCTTTTGCTATACGTCTGGCTTCATCATTCGCACGTAATTTTTCAGCATCATCGTACATCATATTTTTCCTTTAGACGTAAGTATTCGGTACGTTCAAGTTCTTCTTGGCGTTTCTGGTATTCCTGTTCTTCACGGTCGATACGTTCTTGAATGGGTGCGTTATATTCATTAATGAGATTTTTCAATTTTTCATGAAAATTATCAATAATTAGTGTTGAAACCGTAACAACACGTGGTTTGTGTTTATATTCAATGCCATCAAACAAATATTTTATTTTGCATTTGTTCAATGTAAAAAGGGAATCAGGTCTAATAGTATAACGCAATATTTCAAAAAGATCGGTTGCCAATTTCTGTGCTGCATTATTCTCTATGTCTGCATGTAAAACTAACATTTCGGTGCCATTGTAAAAGCACTCAAATGATACGGCAATTGTAAATGTTTTCATATAGACTCCAAATGAAAATACCCCATATGGGGTATTTTCATAGTTTTTATCAGTAGTCAAAAGTCATCGTAGCACGGCCAACCACATAGTCCTTAACACGCTTGACAAGGGCAGGGTCAGCGTTGTCAACAACAACCGTATCAAGAAGGCCGGGTGCCTTACCACCAAACAGAGAACTATCAACAACGGTATCAATTTGTGGCATCGTTGCGCTACCCAACACAACAACAGGCTTCGGCATATCCTTACTCAGCGCAAGAATCGTGACACGGAAATGTTGCACCGGATTCGGCGTACCCAAAACCTTGAAATAACGGCAAGGAACACTGCCAGACAGGTGTGACCAATTAGAATTAATGTGTTGGGTAACATTATCACCAAGTCCCACCAAATCAGTGCTTGCCGGGATGGAAAGCACCCCACCATCAATGTTGTAAAGGTTACGGTATACCCCCGGAACAGGGTATACTTGATCCCCTTGGCCGGTAAGTTCAATGTTCAACACGTAGGAACCAGTATCCTTCGGCACATTCTTCCAATAGAACGAAGGGGGGATTTCCAGCCCACCATCTTTAGCACATGCATGCTCAAGGGGGAGTGTTCCACCATTTGCAACAACGGTACTTGCAATAGTGAACGAAGTATCGACAGCACCAGTTCCACCCGTAGGAGCAGAAGAACCACCCCCGCCGCCACAAGCAGTCAGAGCGACGGCGACCATACCAGCACTTACCACGGAGAGAAAACGAGACATCTTCATTTAAGTTTACCTTGAGTTTGTTTATCGGACAAAGCTATTAAACCACATAACAAAAGTAGTGTCAACTACTTTTACATTTTGTTACAAATCAGGCGGTGATATTTTTCTTTTTCAAGAAATAAAACACTGCATAAATGACTACTGTATTGACCAAAGCGCCAATTGGCTGAAAACTGTTTGTTTGGATGTTATTGCAAATGCAACAAGCAACAAACAACGTTCCGAAATACACCAGCGAGTCTTTGTTAACGGCTGGCACGAAACCTTTGGTCACTTGTTTAGAAATAAAGCCATTTGCAAAAATATTTGACACGATGGCAAAGAACAAGAAAACCGCAAAAATTTCAAGATACATCATTTCCCAACCCTCTTTGAAATCATATAAGTCCAAAACAACATAATGATCATAGAAATGATCACGTCCATGATGAGGTTGGCATGCCCTAATGCAATGACATCAGACACTGCGCTCAAACCTAAAAGCATCAAAAAAATCTTGATGGTTTGGAAATTAACAGGTAGAAACGTGCCTGCTTTTGTGTTTTCTTCGGCAATAGGCTGGTACATGTCATAAATCATGTTTATACCAATAAAAAATACTACTAGTGAAATAATAAAACTAATCATTTTAAATCCTTAGTTTACTTCGATGATGAAATATTGCTTTCCATTCTGGAAAGAAACGGCTTGCGAAACAATGTTGTTATAACCGGATTTCTTAACAAAATCCTTTACCGTCAGCTTTGTCGTAAAATATCCATCGTTATAATTGCATTCAACCCCATTGGGTGTATAACAAGACACAATCTTGTTTCCCGGCATAGAAGGCACAAACATTTGCTGATTCTGTGCTGCATGTTGACCATGTTGCTGAACAGGCTGTTGTGTTGTTTGAGCGGGGTGTGAATTGGTGGTGGATGCAGCAGCATAACCAGCAAGACCAGCCAAACCAGCGGCCACGGCAACATGACCCATATTCAGCCCACTAGAACTACGAGTGGGGGTAGAAGGTCGTTTGACAATCACAGGACGGGGAGCAATACGTGTGGTATTCGACGGCTTCGACAAATTGATAGTGGGGCGAGGGGTAAATTTCGATTTGGAAAAGCTTACCGAGGAACGGGAAGACGTACTAGACTTGGAAAATTTGACCCCAGCATGGGCATAACCGGAAAATGCAAACATACCGATGGCAACAATAGCAATTACAGACTTACGCATTTTTTGAATCTCACATTTGTTTGAAAGTGCGATTATGATAACATGTTTTTACTTGAAGTCAAGAACTTATTGAATGTTTGGGTACATTTTTTGTAAACGTTTTAACTCCGCAATTTCACTTTCTGCTTTTATAGCAGCAGCATTTATTGTTTCTTTATGAATTTTTTCGTCTATTTCTATATTTTTCATATTGACGAAATTATCAATTGCATCATGACAATATTGTATTAATTTTTCGCCTAATATTTGATAATCTTGATTATCAAAATAGTCAAAATGATTATAGTGGTTTCCATCTATCAATACATGAATCTCGTCAGGGTATATTTTCCAATAATGTTCTGTATTGTAATACTTTTTGCTGTTATAATAATCATTATGATAATTACGTATGCAATTTTCTATGCTATTACACAACATATGTTGTTCATCAACGGCTTCACAAAAAACTTCCATGCGTGAAGATAATACCAAATGATAGTTTCTATCTTGTTTTTCTTCCCAATAAAGTATTACTGTAATATTTTTCATTTTTGTTCTCATTTTGGTGCAACCAATCTGAAATCGGTTGACAGTTGGTTATAAATGGGTTTGTATTTTTGATTGAGTTTTTCCCAATCTGGGCCAATTTCTTTGATATCATCCCAAAAGTGATTTGCTTCGGAAAAATCAACAATCTTTCCAAACTTAGCAATTTGAATGCCAAATGTAAGCATACGCAACGAATGGAAAAGACTTTTCATTCCAATCTTTTCCTCACCAGCCTCTACAGTAAGTTTTTTCTTGCACTTCACAAAAGAGTTAGATGCACGTTGAGAAATGCTTTCACGAAGTTTGGACAGATTTACCTTGTAGGCGAATTGATTAAAGTTGCCTACAATTGGATTGGTGAAAAATGCCTCAATGGAACCAATATACTGTTCGTCAAGAAGTTGTTGAAAGTGCGATGCTGAATATACCGAATAGTCACCTTTATGGGTTCGATATTGATCATCATGCTTTGTTCCATCTTTCACAACGATGATATAATCAAAATCACTATTATGGTCAGCAGTCCCATAGACATGAGAGCCATAGCTAACAGAGGCAATAAGTGCGTCGGAAGTAATAATCTTGAAAATGTCAGACATGATTGAAAAAGAAAGGTTGATAATGGCTTATTATAACATGGTGTGGAATGTTTTGTGTTATAGAAATGTAAAAGGACTCCGAAGAGTCCTTTTGGCAAACAACACAAGTTCCAATTTGCGAAATGACTTAAAAGACATTTCTAATTTCCCACTAAAGGGACTGGCGACCATAGACTTCGTTTAACAAACAGGAGTTTCTTGCCGATTGTTTCACCACATTTATTTACCACGAATAAACATAACTTCGTTGCCGCTTTCTAAAATTATTGTTTTTGTGTTAACAGTATCGTCAATCAAGATATAACGTGTTTTTTCTTTAATTTTACTTTCAAAATACTTATCAATATACGCCAAAAATAATGATTCTTTGCATGGTTTATTCATTATATCATATTTTAATTTTGTTCCAGCCAACGCTTCCCAAGCGTAATCTATTGGAAACGCATTACTAATTGTTATGGAAAAGTTTTCATTTAACTTTTCACGTAAAACACTACGTTGAAAATTATCAGCATCATTAATAGTGCATATAACACTGCTAAAAATAAAGAAATCTTCTATTTGATATTGTTCTTTTAATTCTGATATAACTTGTTTGTTATTATCAATTATTTCTGGATTTAGTTCTGTTTTTATAATAGTTCCTTCTAAATCCAGACACATTAATGTAGTTGTCATTTTTTATTATTCCTTTTATGTTTATCCTGCACAAACTTTTTCACACGCTTGTTTGCAGTTTCAATGTCTTCCCAAGACATATTTCCAGCCAACAATAAAACATAGCGGAATGCTTGTTTAATCAGCATTCTCTTTTGTTCACTATATGGCAAAGATTTTCGATCAATACCACCCCAATAGGTATTATCAAACTCAAAAAACGTTGAATCACCAACAAAACTACAAATTGCCTCAATATCATAAACCATAGAATTTATGATTTCTTTGAATGACAACCCAAGTTCATTTTTGAATTGATACAGAATACGGCCCGTAATAGCAACGGTTTTCAATTCACGAATGGTTCCCTGACATTTCGTGGGGCAATCATACCCAAAACTATCTACAGGGAAATTGAAACCAAAATTGTGACGGCCAATACGAAATGCTTTATTTCCCATAGCAAATTCAATCATATGGGAATATTCATGCAAGGTAAATGTGAAGTCATAGCCTCCCGCCATTGGTATCTTAGCAGGGACGCAACCATCACCTTTATACGAAGAACTATCCACAATGACATCTGTCAAAGATGAGTAAGATTTATTGCAAAGGAACGCTTCAAGGGGTCGAAGGTATTCAACAACCCCTTGATAGGTATTATCGTGCTTATGTCGCTTTAGTCTATAGAAAGACATAAGTTAAACCTTAGAGAACCCGGACGGAATGACACCAACACGAATCTTCTCTGAGTTGGTCACAATGCGCTTGACGATATGGTGTGTGCTTACCATGAACTCACCATCACATTCAACGGTGTCGAGAATGTTTTCTTCATCATAGGTCAGGATGTAGGTTTTCCCATTCTTTGCACAACGCAGAGTGATTTTCATGTATCAAATCTCAGTTTGGTTAAGGAAGACCCATTTTACCATCATCTATGGGAGATGTCAAACAATAGTTCTAAAGGTTAGGTTTAGACGTTCGCCATTATACAAACTATTCTTTGGTATAGAATGAAGATACAAAATTTGACTTTTATCCCCCATAACAATACAATCACCATGTTCCAATTCAACTGGATAGACGGCATCGGTTCGTTTGTTTTTCAAATAAAACATTCTGGTTTGACCAAATGACAAAGAAGTGATGAAAGGATTTTTACCTAATTCTTTTTCGTCATCGGAGTGATAACCAACAGAATCACTTCCATTGCGATAACGATTTATTAGAACGCTATTATGCTCCAATAAAGTTATTTCACGTAAATCTTCCATTATTTGTTTAATGTATTCTGGCATATCACGTTCTTCATTAGTTATACCAGAATACTTATACGTTTTACCATACCAAGCAGTCAAACGTGGTATATCAATCTTTTTACCATGAATATTAATTTGTTCTTGACGCCAGTCCGTTTCTTCCAATATCTTGTGATACAAATCCATACTTGTTTTTGTATACTTGAACTTAAAGAAATCTGCATCAGGTATGTCTAATTTTATAACTTCCATACATGTTATCTCATATGCAAATTTATAATAAACAGCATCACCAGTTTTCAAATGGGTGGCCGCATAGGCGTTGATGTTCTTCTCTATCATCTTGACGATGTAATGCATCAATTTCTGACGTTAAGTTTGAAATTTCATTCTCAAGACGTATAATTTTCGTCTGTAATGTAGACACAACATCAAGATGTGCTTTTTTTGCCAACCACAACTCCTGTGCTGTTACCATTACACCATCAGCAGGCCACTCACCAAGAAACTTTTGTGATTCAGTGTATTGGTGCATTTATATTACTCTTGAAACATTGTTTTTACTTTTTCCATACACATTTTATCTGCATCTTCTTTTGTGTAAAGATTAACTTGTGTGTTATTTTCCAGTAAAGTTATTTGGGGGCTTCCCTTAACTGGCTGTGTAGTTGTAATAGTGTTATTACAACGATATACAATTTCTTCATAATAACTAGAATCGACCGTAAGTGCATGTTTAATTACTAAACGATTGCAACCTTCCATACCTTCAACTGGTTCACTACTTTCAAGATATGTTGTTTTATGAACAGCATGTGTGTCCACATCACAGGCTGTCAATGTCAAAATTGAAGCTAGTGCAAACAAAATAATTTTCTTCATTTATTACTCCAAACCAAACTTGCTTCGTAGAATTGAAACAAGCATATTGTGATAATTGTTAAACTTAGGATGGTCACTTTTGATAGAGCTATATGGCTTAACCCAAAAGCCATTATGGTTAGCCGTATACACGACAATATTGCATTTGTCATATACCACTTCAAACTCAAGCAAATAATCACGGGCAAATGGATTATCTTCACTGATAGTTACTTGCTTACCAAAATAAGAGCCTTCGCCATTGAATGCAAAATCATTAGATTCAAGACAATCAATATATGCAAAGAAAGACATAAAAAATTGTTCTGGTGGTATTTCATTACCAGTTTGATTAAACTCTTCGATTAGTTTTTTTACATGGAAATCAGACATTTAACAATCCACCTATGATTTCGTTGAGTTTTTGGTTGTCTTTAGCTATTTCAACCAGTTGATTGCTATACCTTTGTTCAAGACTTAACAAATTAAGCTCATAGTATTTTTCGACCAAACGTTTTTGTTCAACAGCTATTTGATTTTTAATTGCTAGGGTATCTTGCTTCTTTTCATAAAGTTGCAAAACAGAACGAAGTGCCTTTTCAATATATTCGTGCAAAATATAAATGTTGATATTGGGAAAATCTTTATCAAAGTTATCACATGTCATTACAGGTTTAACAAACTTAATAAAGATACAATAAGGTTTGCTTTCACCAATTTCAATAAAGAACTCTTCCAGTGTGTCAAACCAGATATCTTCATATAGATGTTGTGTCGGACGATCAATATAATACCCATCACTGTCCCAATATCCATCAACTTCACAGATATATTCAACACCAATACAATATTTTTTAGTCATAATTTAAAAGTACAATGGGGGCATATGCCCCCGGTTAGATTAATACAGGCCGTGGTTTACTTGCAGGCATTTCATGCCCAGCGCACGCCACAACTTACACACTTGCAGACGGTCGTCGATAGCCACCTTAACATCATACTTCTGGTGGATGTACTTGACGTACAGTTCCATCTTTACGATAACATCCTTTCGACTGTCATTTTCCGGTTTCATGATCAGCATGTCATACGGAACAGCATGACGATCCAGCCATTCCTTCGTCTGTTCATAACAAACACCATCACGAGCCGAAGTAACCAGAACAGTATGGCCTGTAGACTTGTAGAACTTAACCAGTTCATAAACAACTTCGTCCAGTGTGTCTTCACCAACACGATGCCATTCAAACGGGCCACGAGACACCATATGTGCCAGAGTACCATCCATATCAACCACAATTGCCTTCTGACGGTCTTTCTTCACAACAACATCACGAGTATGGTATTGGAAGTGAACCTTGAGAAAGCGTTCCGCCATTTCTTCAACCACATAGACCGGAACATGTTGATCGACCGGACGGCTGGTATTGCGCTTATGGCACATGGCAAAGTTGAAGCTATCTTCCAGAAAAACCACTTCCGCAACATAACCGTAATCCTTTGCCAGACGTTCGTGATGTTCGATACCCTTCAAAGTCAGATGGGTATCATCAACAACCACAACTTCGTGACCTTCGGACAGCAGGCGCTTCAAATCTTCCTGTTCCTTTTGGGCAACAAACTTTTCAAACTTGTTTCGGCCTTCCTTTTTCAGAACGGCCTGATGTGCTTGGCGCAGTTCATCCATGTTGGTATAGACAGCACCAGCGGCAACCAGTTGATTGCGCAGCGTGGTCTTACCAGAACCCGGAATCCCCACCAGAACCTTCATCGTCTTCGACATTTAAAACTCCAAAAATAATTGCAAACTTGATAGGGTAAGTATATGCAAAACCTATCAAGTTTGCAACCAATAGATTGTAATGGTTTGTAATGGTTTGTAAGTCTTAACCAAGAAGATATGTTACTTCATACTCCGTTCCATCGCTAGTGGTACGGTATAAACATTGTTTGATATAGACGTTACCTTTAACATCATTTTCTTTCAACGCAGCTAGAAATTCTTTGTTGAAGTTCATGATGAAAATGGCCAAGCAATCGCTGCCTTGTGGTGCAAAACGTTTTACAATATCATCATATGTTGATTCGTGACTAACGGTTATTTTGTGTTCGGATGGATTTGACAAATCGTTTTCAGATTTGACTATTTTGATTTCTTCATCCCATTGAATGAAGAAAGTAGTACACGCATTAAAATTTGCGTAAGTGAGTTCTTTCATTTTTTCTCCATGAAAATTTTCAACCCAGAACCAATTGGGTTTATGAATATTGTGGTTTACATGTAGTCTGTTCATTGTGCCCTCCACGGAAAATTGTATTGTATATACATTCATGGATAGAGTCAACAGGAGTTAACATGACAAGACAAAAAGCTACACATTTGTATGTTCTTTCTTGTGGTAACAAGACCAAGATTGGTGTTACCTCTAATATAAATCAACGTATAAAATCTTTACAAACAGGAAATCCAGAAACGATTGTTCTGGATTATATTGAAGAAAGATTAAATCCGACTAAAGCGGAAAAATATTTACATCGCTGTTTCGCCAAAAAACGTTTAGTTGGCGAATGGTTTGAAAAATTGACCGTAGATGAAATAAGATCAAAATTGATGATTTTCTTTGATCAAGACTAATTTACTTGGCCTTGCTGAAATCACAACTAAGACCACTTTCAGCCTTTACACAATGTATTCCTGATGGGGTGGTAAATTCATCAACATAATATGCTGCTTGGTTTGGAGTTTTGTGCCTTACATGGGTGATAGTTTTACTCACAACCAGTGAAGGTTCTTTAACTTCATTTAGTTGGTTAACATAATCTTTATCACAACCAGTCAAAAAAAGTATTACTGCAATAATTGCATATTTCATTTAAATTACGCCCTTTTCATTTTCATAATCGGAAATTATTTTCTTGATATTTTCCGGATTCTTTTCTTGTTTGACACGACGCAAAAGCTTTTCATACGAACGAAGCTTATTTGCCTTTTCATCCTTATACAACTTCAAATGACTAGTTAACCCTTCTGCTTGTTCGTCACTGATCGGCCCAATACAAATGCAAGTAGTGGTTGGTTCTTTGAACTCAGTTTTGGCAGCATCCGTAATGATAGAAGTCAAGTAACCAAGATCACACGCCTTTTCATAAACAGCAAGCAATTCTTCTTCGTCTGCAACTTCAACAACTGCCTTGGTAAATGCGCCTTCGATATAGTCAAACTCAGGACTACCAGAATATACACTAATGCGATATTCACGGATGAACTCGTTATCAATCAAAGGATAGTCGGTTGTGAATTGCTTCATCCAATTAAAAAATACACCCATTGCAGCATGAGCGCATTGACCACCCATTTTACCGGGAGTCATATCAATATCTTTTCGAACTACAATTACTTGCTTACTACCCATTTCACACCTTCTGTTATATTGAGCCGATTGACAGGTATTGTCAATCTAATTTTTGCGGCCTCACCGTTGCGCTGCCACGATGGTCATTAAAAAAAGCGTATAGGAATATTGGCCGCTTTAATTAATGACAATCAATGGTTGTCGTTATCAGTTTCTAAGTATGAAGACTTATTGAAAATGAAGTTTCGGAGCTTTTCAGCACTTTCAAGAGGTTCAAACCCAGATTCATAATATGCAGACTGATGGTCGATATACGAGTACATCTTGTCTTCCCATGAAGAATGAATATCACCTAGAAAAACAACCGCTGTTGCACCAGTTTGTTCCATTATGACATTGTGCACCAAATCAATCAATTCGTCTTTAGCCGAATATTGTGCCTGTAGATATGAATACATGGCCTTTGTTTCTGCGTCATAATATGTTTCTTGTTCCCAACCGAATTGAGTGTTGGCATCAATAATCAAAATGCCTGCTTCATTTGGTATAAGGGACGTATCAATATCTCCGGTTGCAGAAATATTGACAGAGTGGGAAGAAGAACTGTTTGTTTCGAAAACACCGTTTCGTATTTGTTTCATAATAATCTCACATGATATCGTGGATCGAATTAATATATTCGCCAGATATATTTTTTAACTTAGCAGTAGGATAGTTGTTGTAAAGCCACTTGTCAATGTCTCGATGACTTCCTTCACAAACATCATACATGTCCATTTTTTCTTTTTTAGAATTGTATTTGTAAACAGAAACCCTAAAGTTACCTTCTTTTAACGGTGTTTCTAATTGTGCGTATATTTCTTTCATATTAATTATGTGTGAACGTTTTTCCTTTGATGATTTCTTTGAGCTTAGAGCCACGAGAGTTTGCCGAAAGAATGCTATCTACCTCTGTTTGAGTAACATTGTCATAGGTATACGATCCACCAGTTTTATATTCCACGGTAAGCTTGTTAGTATCTTGGTTGTAGCTTGCTTTGTCGAATGCACTTGAATTAGTGATTATGATCATGATTTTATCCTTATAGAAAAATGATTTTTGTATTGTAACACGTTAAAACAGATGTGTCAAATAAATAATGAAGGAGGTATATAAGGAGAATGTAATGGTCGATTTCAAAGTAATTTTAAAAAATCTTCACACCTTACCATTAATATTTGGTAAAATCCCGCCTCTTTTCCAGAAAAACTCGGAAATAAATATTAGCTCATATAACAATATAAAAGATGTAACAAAATCCGCAGCAAATGCAATAATAGGCATTAACGACAAAATTGTTCGCCCCAAACACCCAACATCTGATGATGGGACATTAGTTTTTTTCTTGAATGGAATTTGTACTGATAAAAGGGTGTGGGAAATTAATGCAAAACAGATTCTTCAATATTTCAACTTCAAAGAAGTATTACCATTACACAACCCAACCAGAGGTGTCATCCCAGACCTCCTAGAATGCGTTTCTGGGCGCAATTTTAATATAGAGGACACTGACACCTTCCTACTATACAAAACGCTTAAAAATGCCCTCTCCGGGGCTAATAAGGTCATTGTCATAGCACACTCCCAAGGTGGAATTATCATTTCACAGATTATCGAACACCTTCATAAAGAAGATAACCAATATTTGAATAAATTGGAAGTTTATACATTTGCATCGGCAGCAGATGAATTGATGTGTGGGAAACATTACGCAGAGCATTATGCCAACAATTATGACTATGTTTCCCGCATTGGTGTTTTATCATATCGTCATGAATACCACGGGAAGGTTTTTGTACGTAAAAAAGGCTGTGGACATTTACTAAATGTTCATTATTTGCAACCATTTAGTAAAGGTGAGTTTTGTAATGGTAAAAGTAAATTATACACGTATTTGAAAAACGAAGGTTAAACCTTCGTTTTTTCAATAAAAAAGTTTTGCATGTCCTTTAAGCCATCCGCAATTTCTTGATAGGTAAACTCTTTCTTTTCTACTACTTCGGCAACCTTACCACAAAACTCGGAAAACTTTTTATACAACTCTTTTTCTTTCTTTGTCAATTTTTTATTTTTCATAACCTAAACAAACCTTTCTCTGCGGCAAATACAGTCCAACCGGCAATAGCCAAGATAGATGGAAATATGTTTACCATTGGTAATTCTTTCTGTTCTGTGAATACCGCAAGCAAATTAACACGCAACACGCCACTCAGAAGATGAGTGAATGCAACCACACTATAATACATGGCAAACATAAAAGTAAATGCCATAAACAAACTTTTCCACATTTCATCCATTCTCAATCTCCTGTTCTGTTCCACATCCATATGGTGCTGTATCTAGCATGTAATAGCACGTATTATAAAAAATTCCCAAATGTGTTCTAACATACCCATTGATATGTAGAAACTCCATCACTTCTGTATCAATTTGACGATTGGTTTTAATACAAAAAAACAAACCATTAGTTTTTATGAACTTTCCAAATGGATAATGATCACGATACAGAGTTTTAATCTTTCGTTGCAATCGTCGTTGGTAATCCTCTACTGTTTTATTATGTAGGGTTGTGATTGCATCTTTATTTTCCTCTGTAACGTGACCCATATATTATCCCTTCAAGTTCATCCATGCACTGCGAACATCACCGGGATTGAACATGCCAGAATACAGCGAATTGAAATGACCAATTACCAACTTGAAATCGGTTTTTGTCTTTTCATTCACCAAAAATAGTTCTTTGATAGTGGCATCAATAATTTCTGCTGTCAATTGCTTAGGCAACAGATTGTTGATGATTTCACGTTCCTTGACAACCACTTCATTGTCTACGTCCTTCATTTGCTTTAGGTATGCCTTGTAGATACCATACAAATCTTCATCAGAAGGATTCTTTGTCTTCAATTGGGATTGACCTAGCAAGTAGCTAAGAATGTTCTTTGCCACTTCATCTTTGTTTTTACGTGCTTGAAGTAATTCTTGCTTCAACACTTCTAGTTGCGACATTTTACACCTGTATTGTTTTAAAAAAAGTCAATGCTGTTTTGACCACCAGCACGAAATACTACTTTAAGGCCGTAGACCTCAGAAATAGTTTCACCGTCAGGAATCTTATGCTCACGGCACAGATTGCCATAGATTCGATCATCCACATAAACCTTGGTTGGCTTATGTCCTTGAAGAACGTATTCATTGTAAAGGCGAATGATTTTGCAAGTTGTTTTCATAAAAACCCTTTGATGTTAAGTGTCAACAGTATAACGTATATCATCGGAATTGTCAAATGTGTTTTATGTCAGCCTCAAGGTTATCATTCCATGTCTTGATAGATGACATACTCTTATAATATTCTAACATAGCTTCCTTTATTGAATTGTCAAAACGATTCAATGCATAAACTATAGCATTAGATTTGTGTTTGAAAACATTGAAATTTTTAACTATCTGGACTAAACGTCTTGTGGTAATACAACGTTCTATCGAACCAATTTTGTAGTTATCACGTATAAGTTTTGCCCAACGAACCAATTCTATAACGTAATTGTCGTCACTACAGAATTGTTTCAATATTTTCACTTCAACCGTCATTGGTGGATAGTCTTGCTCCACCACAACATTAAAACGTTCCAAAAATGCTTCATTCATGACATTAGCACCAACGAAACGGTCAGACCCATCCCCATCACCTTTGGTATTGGCGGTTGCAACTACAGTAAATCCAGCCTTCGGAAATACCATTTCATTTGTTTTCTTAACATAATAAGGTTTATTTTGTAAAATGTTTTGCAAACACATGACATTGGTGGTGGCTTGATCAATTTCGTCTAACAACAAAACAGCGCCACGACGCATAGCAACTAATACAGGGCCATCCTTCCAGATCATGTTGCCATTGTCTAAAATGAAACTACCCATCAAATCCTCTTCGGTTGTTTCATTTGTAAGATTGAAGCAAATCAATTCCCTATTAGATTTGGCACATGCCTGTTCAACTCCTAACGTTTTACCATTTCCACTTTCACCGACAATATAAATTGGCAAAAATACATTTGTTTTCAAAACGGTAAGGACTTCATTATAACAACCAAATGGAACATAAGTAGAATCAAACGAAGGAACTAAATCGTCGTTGTGTATAAAATCCGTTATCTTATCACTATAATCAGGAGTTTCCTTTTCGTTTTCATATTCACCTTCAATTGTGTATATGTTAGGAGCAACCTTTTTTCCAAACTTTACCAGTGCTAACTGGTGTTCTGAACCAAGTTCACGAGTAACATCAACCACCTTAATGTTTTCGTTACCAAAATTTTGACGAATCTCATTTAATAGAGAAATACTGCGTTTATCCATTTTATATCCATTACCGTCCTAGTATGGTTACAATTCTACACAATTTTTTACAAAAGTCAACAACTATATTTTTAGATTGAAAGTAAACTTAGATGACATTTTTGCAACTTCTCCTTTCTTGGCAAAAGAAACAATTGTTTTGTTTGCGGTCGCCGCAATATTCCTTTCCATCTGCTGTTCAACACTCAATGTTTTTTGTGGCTCTATATCAGATTCATTCAATTCTTCTGCCATTTGTGATAGCCTATTGATAATATTACCTATATCTGGTCTTTCTTTCAAACTTTCACTCTCAGATTCTTCACTTTCTTTACCGTCTTCACCATCATTCCCTTCGGAAGAATCATTTCCAGAATCATCAGGGGTATCACCATCATTTTCTTCTGGTTCATTATCATTTCCTGATTTATCACCTTTTTGATTAGTAGGTGCAACCATTTTTTCGTCCTGTATGTCACCAGTTTCCTTGCAATATAGATACAGTATTTTGGCGCATTTCACTACACTTGGCTCATCTTTCGCATGGACTTTTATGTAACGTACAATAGCTTCATCCATTTCAGATATTTTCAAACCATTAATATTTTTACCAACTTTTGTGTATAATAATATTTTATCGAAAATAGGCAAACCATTTATATTTTTTAATGATTGTTCGCCGTAATATGCATTTTCAAACATTATTTCACGACCTTTCTGCATTATAGCATGAATACCACGATATTTCCCTTTGATTAAGTTTTCAATACGTATATCTTCTACAAGGTTAATATATGGGAAAATGTTTGGATATTCTTTAAAAACATTATTATGGAGAAGTGTTTTTGGGGTGAATATTGCATGCCCTATTTCATGGGCGATACAGGTTATACGTACTTCCTTACAGGTTAAAGGACTATCATCATCAAACCTAACAATATTAACAACACGATTTTCTAGGTCAATTGAACTGGTCGTACATCCACCATCAATTACAGTCAACTTTTCAACGGCAAGAAGATTTGCTAGAAGATCAGTTGCCTCTTTCATTTCACGATTTTTCTTTTTTTGTAATTTTTGTTCTAATGTTTCCATACAAACCCCATAAAAGCAAAAGGCGCATTAAGCGCCTTCACATTGTTCCAAACGATTAACTTTCAGCGCCTCAAACTCATTCCAGATCACACACGTTAGATCACGGAATCCAATTGAGTCAATGATAGCTTCAATTTTATCCCAATCGCCACGGGCAAGGCCAGCGCCAATCAAAGGAATACCAATACGAGGGACTTCATCTGGATCACTGTCACACTTATCTTTGATTGATTGCATGACGGTGCGAATGGCATCATACGAAAGCATATCATCAACATCCCAAAAAGTGTATTGTGTATATGCATTAATAATGACATATACACCCTTTGAATAAATGTCAGATACAGTAGCCTTGGTATAAGTTCCTAGCTTCTTGCGATCACCCTTTACAGTTTGGCAATCAACCGCATACGCCTGTGGGGCACGATCACGAATAGAGGCGGCTATTCCGGCCACCGCATTGTGTTGAAGCAATTACATCCGATGTATCACTACATTGAAATCACCACAGTCCGCTTTTTTAATTAAATCACCAATAATATATTTCATTTTCTAATCCAGTCATATTCCCAAATGTCTATTAAATTATAGCCAGCTTTTTGTATAATGTCAATCTTTTTTAGGGTTTCTTCATATAAAACACCAAACGTTTTTTTATTACTTTTGTTTATATCATCGGGTTTATATTTTTTTGGGTTTCCATGCCAATAGTCTCCCCAAAACTCATAAACTGTATTTGTTTTTTCATCAAAACCATCAACAACAAAAGTTTTATCATTTATTTTTATTTTTATATTTCTATTAATTTGCGGAATATTATGATGGTTAAGCCATTTTTGTTCCATTTTAGATTTATTACTTGTAGCACAATGTTTACAACCACAACCACTACGATGATCACTAGCTTTTTGTGTGAATATACCATGTTTAGGACATATAATATGTATGAAACTATCTCTCCCCTTGTAGTGTACTAAACTATAATCATAAAAATAATTATGTAATTTCGAACATATGTTTATAAATTCACTGTTGCTAATAGTTGTATCAGGTAAACTTTTTTTTCTGCTTAAATTTCCACATTCCATACACCCGCCCGTTGGTGATTTCAAATGATGTTGCATGGTTTGTTTAAAATATCCGTGAGTAATACACTTTATAGATATTTTTGGTTGTTCATATACAGTTTCTCTATAATCAAAATTATCACCATGTTTTTCTTTTGCTTTAATAATAAAGTTTGATAATCTTTTATCGTTCTTGCATTTCAAACAGCCGCCACTATTACTTAAATGATGTGATGGTGTTTGTTCAAAATCACCATGTTTACGACAAGTAATTATAACTTTATTATTAACGCCATAATAAATTACTTTATTATATTCATAAACAAAAGAATATTTTTCATTTGATTTATTAACAAAATATTCTTTTGTTTTTATATTTGATATATTTCTTTCTATGGTTTTTTTACGTCTTTCTTCTTTACCACAAATATTACATTTATACCCTAAGTTTATATGATTAAATGGTGTATCTTCAAAAACACCATGTTGTTTACAAATGATTTTAATTTTAGTAGTTTTGTTTTTATAATCTACTAAACTATAATCATAAACAAAGTTATGTTTAATATTTGCTTCTCTGATAAATTCTTCTTTTGTCATAGCTAAATCCTCTTAGCTATTTAATATTTTCCAACGGTGTCCAACGTATTAAAATAATATTTTCCATGAAATAACATACTTCATTCTTCATCTTCCTCGCTTTTAAGTTTTTCATGTACAATGTCGATGATTGTGTCACCAACTTCATTTGTATAGATTGCCTCGGCGAAACCTTCTGCGGCTAGGCTTTTTGCTAGTACAAAAAACCCATCACATGTGTTGGCAATAATATCATATGCAAACCAAAGTATATCTTCCCTGTTCATCCATGTCAATTTCTTTTCAAGAACTTCAACAAGATTATTCAACATCATGTCACTAAAACTATCACTCAATGAATCTTCATTAATACATTGCGTTTCGGTTATTTCTAGATATTTTATTACATCGTGGTGATTAATTTCTTTCATCTTTTTCTTCTATTGTAATTCTCCATATTTTAGGGAGATTGTGTTTTTCAGCAAACTCGGACATTTCTTTCCAATGTTGTATTTCTTCTGGTGTAAGTCGTCTTGTTGTTGTCCAAGTATAATGATTGTTTGATTCTTCTAATGTCTTCAACACCATTTCAACAGGTGTGTATTTTGGCGTTTCAAACAATCTACCGAACCACGAAAATAAATTCTTAAACATTTTTAGCCTGCAATTCATACCAACGGTTTAAAAACATTTCCTTAGCTTCTTTTGGTGGAACTGGCACCACCTCAATATCCAAAGGTTGTATCTTATCCAATTCTCCCCAACTACAAGGAACCAACAAGCTTTTCTTTTCTGTGACTAATGCCAATATATCCGCCTTTTTTATTTCTGGTGGATGATTGGTTGGTAAGTTAAACTTAGTCATGATACAAGTTTCGATGTATTTTTCAATCAAACAGTAATCAGGAAGAATACGCTTCAATGGTGACGGGATATCACTTAAAAACGCCTCTGTAGCATCGTGCATAAGCCCCAATAAGGCGTGTTCTGGTTCAACTATGTGGCTTACCATTACTGAGTGTTGTGCTACCGAATAAAACTCTTTTACGTGGCCGCTGTAGCGACATACGTTAGATAGTGCATGAGCAATATCTTCAATTGTAAAATTGGAGTTTAGAGGGTCTGTAAAAGAAAATAGTTCACCTGAAACTATTTGGATAAAATGATTGCCATTACAGAAGCTTTCATTCTTGTCGCAAATTAGTTCACGCATTCTTTCAATTTGTTCTGTCATTTTAAATATCCTTATAAAAAGAAAGCCTCCGAAGAGGCTTTCATGTACATCATCAGTTTGCTAACCCACACGAGTTCAATGCCTTGTAAAAACTGATATCAGTTTCATCAAAGTAATCCAGTGAAACAAGACCACCCTCACGCAAAGACTTTGCATTTTCATAGGCAGTCTCCGGCAAAATAATACCAACTGCTGTCAATGCCCCGTTTAAAGATTGCTCATCTTCATGAAACTTAACTACAGGAAGACCATGCTTCTTTCCAAATGGAATTGCCAGAGAATAAATGACATCAAGCATAG
>Ga0255088_1000271_pt1 | contig 26013 bp, 28 predicted proteins | sample Colum_Miss_RepB__2_FD_188587 | JGI IMG/M metagenome (GOLD analysis project Ga0255088, IMG submission 188587) | Freshwater microbial communities from Columbia River, Oregon, United States - Colum_Miss_RepB_8d | ecosystem: Environmental > Aquatic > Freshwater > River | place: USA: Oregon...
TCATTATAGTTACGATGTAAACCAAACGAATATATATTGTATGAACCCTTAAATGTCGATTTTACTTGTATAGGTAACCATTTGTTCTCTTTACAAGTAGTATCTCTAATTGCAACATCTGCAGTACAACATTCAGGTGATATATTGAGTTGTATATTTTCATTTACGTATTTTTTAAGAAGTTGTATACTTTGTGCTTCAATTTGTAAAGAATATGAATTTCCATCCGTTTCTTTATTTAAATTAGTACAATATTCTGATCTTTTTTTATTTAAACATTCTTTACATATTTTACCAGTTTGACGATATTTAAATATATAATATAAACAATTTTCAACAGGATGTCCACAAGATGCAATTATTTTGTATTTACTTGTTGTATTTAATTTCAATAATTTCATTTCATCTTCAGTCGTAATAAGTTTACAACCTTCTTTTTCAAATGTTTCTTTTACAGTTTCGTATTTTATAGTTTTAAATCTACCCATTTAAACAGTCACCCCTTTATTTTTTAATTGAGTTATTTCTTTAATTTATTTTTAAAATAATATGCATCGGGTCCGCATAAGTTATTGTCATCCCGTGCATCCTTCGTATTTATATAATAATAATAATTAAAGTCTTTAAAGAGACTACAAAGTGAATTGTTGTCTTGTTTCTGAGAATAACGACAATCTCGGCATTGAGGCTTTATAACAGGTGTAAAAAACTTTTCGTAACTGATTTCATTGGATTTGGCAAGTACAATACGACGATTGTAACACCCGACGCGAGTTAATTGAGACATTTACCTTTTAAATTTCTTTTTTTTAAATTACTTTAAATTGCAAAATGCTTAAATTGCACAACAAGTGTATGCTTTTCCTGCAATGGGGTTCCCTACACATCCACCTGGCTGATACGAACAAACTGGTTCAGTAAAATAATAATTATTTGTTGCCAAGGAATTTGCACAATACTCACACATCCATGCGCACCCAGTTCCAGCTGAGATAGTAAAGGTTACACAATTTGTACAGATTTGGGAACTTACTTTAGTAAAAACAACAGCTCCTAACAAAAAGAGTTTAAGTAACATTTAATAATAGCTAAGAAAAATTTTCCATAAACAATTGATAATGATCTATGTGTTCAAATTGTTTCCTGATAAAAAGTCGCATGAAATGTTCAATACTTGTAAGATCTCGGTACATATCGTAATAGCTTGAAAGTGCATAAAATAAATTTTGCGAATAATAACTCAATACACGTTCTGTGTCTATAGTAAAGAAACGACTTAATTGCTTTTTAAAGGAATCTTGGTATATATAAACAAAATCGTAGTCTGCATTTGTCATAAACCAACTATAAAAGGTGTCATGGTGTTCTTGGTAATTAAAAAGAATAAGCTGAATACACCTTTGTATGATTTCTTTAACGATATATTCTTTATTTTCTTGAAAGGTTACACTTACATTGTATTCTGGTTCCATATCGCGTTTTACTTTTTACTTTTATATAATCATGAGTTCCTTAACGTTTAAATGATAACTAGCTTCGTTAAAATTATTGACCCATATTTTATCTATACACAACAGACAAAGTATTTCCAGGTCTTCTTCAAGATGGTAATAATTAAATAAATTTTCATTTTTATATACTTTTACTAAAGGTTTTGAATATTTAAAAGGAATCTTTACAGTTAAGAGATCTTCATGGAAAACGGAACCGATATTAAATCGTCTGGAAAAAAATGCTTCGATTTCTTTTATCTTTAGGCAAAAGGTTTTACAGGCTTGATTTCCTGCAATTTTTAAAATGAGATATTCATGATCGTTTTCTTTTACTAAAGAATGGATTTTCATCTTAGGGCTTTGGAATTCTAAAGAATCCTCGTTATATTTTATATTATGTACAATCCCATTATTGAGTTCTATTTTAGAAAAAGAGATGTTTTCACAATTGATTTCTTTTATTTTATATTTCATTGGTCGCTTTAATTTAATTAAATTCTTTTTTTAACTAAAATAAAATAACGCAATAAAGTATTAAAATGTCATCCTTTCTTGCAAACCCCCAAATGGCTGGGCTTTTAGGTACCTACAATAACTACCGTGGTAAACTTAACACTATCACACTTGTTACTGCTTTTGTTCTTTCCATCATGGTCATTAACAATTACCGCCAGTGTGAAGCCGGAAAGGGCTACCCAGAGGATCACGGATTTGTAAGTTTGTCTTACGGTATTTCTGTAACTATTCTAGTGATTACATGCGTACTTTTTGGTATCGACATTCTAGGTATGGTGACTAAACGTATGTAAAGTAAATTTTTATTTATTTAAATGAATGGTTAAAAAACCTTATATTTAAATCAATAACTTGTCGACTAAAAATTAACATTCATCAGCCCAACGACCACCCTTGACCATAGAATCCATAACCTGTGAAGCACTCATTCCTTCACTTGGTAGACATTCTTCATCAACTTGACACGTTGTACCAACTTCTGTAATGTCAACGATACGATCTTCCGATTGCTCTAAGGGAGGTTGAGCCTCAATAAGTTCTTGCTCAGATTCTTCTTGGATACGACGCAAAGCAGCTCGACGAGCCTCATCAGCTGCCTGATCAACCATTTCACGTTTACGCTCCTCAAAGTGCTCTTTGGCATAAATCTGATTTTTACGATACTCACTGATAAGATTGTTAAGTGTTTGGTCTTGATACGTTTGATCTGAAATAAGTTCAGGGTCAGGAGGTACTAAACACCAATTGTACATGTCGCAAATAAAAATATCGAAGGTTGGGTCTAACTTAATAAGCCTCTTGACATGTTCAACGGCTTCTTCACGATGGTCAAAACATCCGCGGATTTTCATTCCTATACTTTGACATTTTTGATTGCTTGAAGGAGAAACAAAAGACACACATGCCCAGTTTTGTCCAGGTACCTTAATAGGATCGGTTGAAAGATTTGCATCAATATTGTCTGTTGCTTTATGAATTGCATCGGTAAGAGCACGTACCTTTGCCAATTTGGCATCGGAAAGCTCGTCCCAGGGCTCAAGGCGCTTTGGTTGTTCAGGAACAGGGTCTGCCATTTTTTATTTTAAACAATTGTAATTCTTTAAATAAATTTAATAATCTATAAAAATAAATGGAACAAAATGAACGAGGTATTCTTTTGACGCAGGATCTTTATGCAAAAACAGCTGAGGTCTACAACAACAACCCACTTGAATTTTACACATGGGTTATTTATTATATGGATATACTCTTAACCGATTACAATCAATATTACAAAATGATGAACAGTGTCGTTTTAAATGAAAAACATCAACATCAATCAAAGATATTTGTCCATGCTTTTGATAATTTATTAAAAGTATTCGCTATCTTTTATAAATTAAGAGCATTGTACACCAGTTTAAAAACCGATAACATAAAACCATATAACATGTATAACTGGCAAAATAATTTAATTGAAAAATTGTTTAAGTATTATAATTTTAATGGGGACACGTTGATACCTGCAAATTACGATCTTGTTTTTAAAGAACGTATAAATGGATTCGTTGAAAATTATGCACTTATAGATACAATGAAAAGAAACGTTGATAAAATTGTAAAAGTTGTAAAAGAAAAATTAACTAAAATAGAACCTGGAAAACATGTACTTGTTTTTGTTACACTTGTTTTTTTAGAACTCGACGGTTCCAATTTTTTTGAAGAACGTCATGCAAATATAATGGTCTTTTCTCAAAACGAAGTCTATTTTATTGAACCAAATTACCTTGGAGATAAAGAATGGAGTCCAACAAAAATTGAAGAAAAAATGTTAAGTTCCATGAAAAAATTTGTTACTACTTTTTTTCCTGAACACACGGTATTAGGATACAACGAAAATATGCAGTGTATAAAATCACCCAATTTATTCAATATGTGCTCACCGATGTCTATGCTTAATTATATTTTTAGAGGAGATGAATTAACTTTTGAAGAATATCAATTCTTCTTAAAAGACTTTATTGAAGATGAATTCAAAGATTTTGATCAGTTTCATACGCTTATGGAAAAGGAGCAACAACGTGCTCATTCCATAAAACCAAAAAATAATCTACATTTATTTGATGTTGAATTAGAACAACTTGATTACGAAGATTTTCCAGAAAGAACACAAGATACAACTCTTTCACGAGGTGACAATACATTTAATCCCGATTATCTTGACGATGATATGTCTGAATATAGACAAAAAAAAATTCCAAAAAAAGTAGAGGTCAAACTCGTTGATTTTTTTAAAGGAAAAGAAAATACAAGTTTCGGAAATACAAAATTGGGTTTACTTAAAAAGGAAATTAAATATCTCAAATCACTTTAAATCGATGGGATAAATTCCCATTGAAGATCTGTACAAATGCCTTTCCATATCAAGTCGTGTTCATACAGTCGTTCTCTGTTTTTCAGTAATGAAAAATAATTCAAAAATTCATCTTTTCCTAAAAGTTGACACATTTTGTAAAAGGTGTAATTATAGTTCAAGAAATTTTTACGCAATGGACAAACAATCTTGGAATACTTCTCAAACGGTACCTGTATTTCATCAAACATTATTTTAAGTTGTTGTTCAAGTTCAGGTGTAAGTTTAGGTGCTTTAAGTCCACAAAATTCATTTATAATAGTAGGTATATGTTCATAATATTTATTGTATTTTAACTTCTTGAGATAACTCTGAACCAGAGCATTTGTAAATTGTTTTCGTTCAGTGATGTTGTACTTTTTAAATTCCAGACTAAGATCACGAATAATATAACTTGGTATAGTTGTATTTTCCTTTGCCTGGAGCTGATTGAGGCATTCCTGGAAATGGTTTTTACGATCATAATTAAACACGATAACTTGTTCAACGTTTTCAGTAAACACTGGAAAACTTTCATCATTGATAAGCGTATCTTTGGATAATCCACAATGAATACATATATCGGCACTTACTTTATAATCAAACATAAATTCATTACCGTTACATGTTTTACACACAATCTTTTGTTGAACAGGTACAACAACTTCTTTTAATTCTGGATTAAATTTCTGGATGTATTCATTGTAGGTTTCAATTTTAGAGGTATTTATTTTTGAAGTACAAAAAAGATCCATCTGTCCTTTTACGACTTGATCTTCGAATTCATTTTCTGATTTATTTATTGTTTCAAAAAAATCAAGAAGATATTCATTCATTTCAGTATCATCAAGTGCATTATTTATTTTAATCTCAAGTTCTTCTATCTGTTTATTAATGTTGTACCTTTCATCAACTGAAACACTTTTTACTTTTTTTTTTAATAAAACAAGTGTGTGTTGATAAACAGGCAGTTTATTTTTTTCTGATTCAAAGTACTCTAGTTTTTTCTCATGAAGATCATAAATATTTGTACGAGTGTCCGAGACTGCATCCTTTTTTGCTAACTTAAAAGTGGCCATTAATCCCAATAAAACGAATTCTTTAATTTAATTTGATTAAATAAAAATATTTATTGTTTTTAAAACGATAATGGATTATTATCGTAACATTAATAATTTTTTTAACAATGGAGCTCCTCAACCCCGAGGTATGGAATATGGCACTGTCAACACCTTTAACTCCATCAATATTCCTTACAACGACAAACTTCTCCCTTCAAATGCCTTAAATAGACAAGGTATACCTGGACCTGGTACCTTTGGAGTGAACGGCCCCAATCGTATGGGACAGGTTATTCAACCAATAAGTGTCACTGGTCCACAAAATACTGAAACTGTCAAAAATAGTTCAGCTAACTTTTTATTTGGATCTCAAAACCCATCAGGTGTTCCAGGATACATTAACCCAACTGATAATTTTTCAAATATTTCTTTACAAGCTGATAAATCAAATAATGGGTACAGTATTTCTTTAAATAATGTATACACTCAAGGCGCAAATGCAGTGTCAGCTTCTGGAAATAAACGTATACCAAATTATTACATAGCTCTTGCAGGTGAATCACTTCATCAAAGACCTGATCTCTTGATGAAAGTTTTCTTTTCCGATGAAAATATTGATTATCTCCGAAACACAGTAGTCCAAAAGGTAAAACAAATAACAGCTGATTCAGGTGTTGCAGGTGACAACCAAGGTGTCACTATACAGACACCCAATATGGATGATTTCTTTTATTATATGGTCAACATTTTTCAGAATTATAAAATTCAAAATGGAAGTATTTGTTTTGTTGCTTTAAAACAAAGTACTGATTTAAAATCTGATATAGCAAAATTGAATACAAACGTACTTCAAGAGTACGTGTCAAAAATGGTATCACAGATTAATATGTATATTTACTATTACAAAGATGCATCTCAACTTCCTGAACAACTCAGTCTACCTGTATACACATCATCACGCAGCGATAATAAGGTGCTTGAATACAATACAGGGTTTCAATCAGGTAATAGTCTTGGTATGGCTCGATATAATCAAGTAGGAAATGTACTTTAAAAGGATGAAATGTAAAATTTCATCCGTCGTCGAACTACGTTCGACTTTTAAGCAAACCATAAATTCTTTTTAAATAGTGTCAAAATAATTGCCACCCATCATTGGTTCATGGTTAAATAAAGATTCGCGATAATGTATAATAACAAATATAAAAATGCTTACAATACTTGCAGGAAGTATTGCTTGGATTTTTAGATAGTCTTCTTCTTCACGGATTTTTTGAATACTCACACTTATTACCAAAAAAACAATAATGGAAACGATATATTCCCACATCAAGAAATTTGGTTACATGTTACCTTTTTATTTTTTTTGTTAAAAAAACGAATAACTTTGCTGAGCCGGTGGTTGTTGACCACCTTGTTGCTGCTGAACTGGCGGAGGTTGAATTTGTTGTTGTACCGGTGGAGGTTGAAATTGTGGTGGTGGTGGTTGTGGCTGAACTGGTGGTTGTACCGGTAAGGGCTGGGATTGTGAAAAGGGTGAAAGTCCTGGTGTAAAATTGCTTTGAGGTGGTTGACCAGGCATTTCAAGTTCAGGTTCTTCACCCAGTTCTGATTCTTCACCAAGTTCATTTTCAGGTTGAAAAGATGTTTGTTTTCCATCAAGATTAAAAGACTTTACCTTGTCGCGTTCTGGATCGTCTTCAGGATCACTGTATTCTTCCTCAGATGGAAAATCATCTCCGTCGATACTTTCTTCATCAGGATCTGAATCAATTGACCCTTCTTCGGAAGAATCAGAACCATCCCCAAATTGAGCGTTTTCGTTTAAGGCATCGGCAAGATATTTTTGGAGGATGTCGTCGAAAGGAAGCATCTGGCGGATGGTTTCCTCGACCGAATTTTCAATAATGTTTTTTACATGATACTTGTTTTCTTGGATCTTTCCAAAAATATTTTTGTGATAAAAAAGAAAAGGGTCGTAAAAGATTTGATGGGCTGATTCAATGTAAATTCCATGGATAAAGATGTCACTTGTAGGAATTTTCACGCGGATGTCGTCTTTACTTCCCTTTAATCGAACACTTGCTAATATTTTTACATTGGTTACAAAAATAGCCGTGACGATATCCATAATGTATGGACATTTCTTTTTGATGCGTTTGGATTCTTCTTGTAAAATGGTTTGATTCCATTGGGGGATTTGTTTGAGGAGTTCTTGGAACTTGTAAATTGTCTGTTTACCTTCAGATAATTTTAATGCATCCTGGTAAATACTATTAAACCCTTGAAGTATTAATGGAACAAGGATACATTTTAATTGCTCGATGTACTCGTCGCGAGCAGCTACAAGAACCGAGATATTCAAATTTTTACTCATTGTTAAATACCATTTTAAATAAAAATAAAAAATATTACGAATAAACAAATGAGTTTATTAGATAAACCTTTATCTGAATTAGACAAACATGGATATTATAACAAGACAATCCATACATGTATATTAAAACTTCACTTACCTTTACCAATCATTAATGGGGTATTTAAAAATTTACATCATAAAAATGAAGTATCAGGTGTTTTCTATGTTGACAACGATGATCAGGTAACTCATGTTGACCAAAACGAAGGAGATGCAGGAAGCGTTTATACACCAAATAATGTTATTAATTATCATACTCACCCTATACATGCATACCGCAATGGAAAGACATGTTATGGAAGTCCAAGTGGAGAAGACTATCGTGAAACATTGAAATTTGCCTTGAATGGAAACAAAGCCCATCTTGTATTTACAGTTGAAGGGTTGTATACAATTCAGGTAAGTCCATGTAAAATAAAGAAGATGATAGAACTCTTAACAGATACTGAACGAGGTATTCTTATTTTTATGGTCGAAGAATATTTTAAAACAACCCATGAATTTCGTTGTGTAGATGAGTTAAATGATCTTGGAAAAAATGTAACTCCATATTCCTTCGTTGATTTTGCAAACACCTTTGATCTTTCAAATTTACTTTCTGATAAAAAAATGGTTGTTAAACAATCAAAAGATGTCCCAGTCTACAAAACTGGTCATTCAAGTATACATTCCAAACGAAATATTAAGTTATATGCTCCTGGTGTCAAACGAAACGAAACCTTTTACAAGATCCCGAATGTAGGATTTCCAAGTATCTCAGACGACAAAGTCATCACACAACCTATTAAGAAGTATTTAAGTCAAGATGATCTTGAAAACTTGCGTAAAATTAATAAATCAGGTGAAGAAGATACCTTTAATGCAAAAAATATAAATGACCTTATTGTTAAATTAAAGAAAATTTCAAAAGATTTTGATACTGTTCCATGCTCTATAGAATGGAACAGCAATCCAAATGCTTGGTTTTTTGTGAACTTTTTTCCAACTCAACATTATCTTAATCAGACACATCAACGAAAAGATAAGTTTGTAATGCCTGAAAAGCAGACAAATGAAATATTCATTAAGGGTCAAGAACCTTTTATTCGTATATTTTCAAATTCTAAAACTGGATGTAAAATAACAAAAATTGCCCAGACACATAACTTTAACATGGGAAAGCGCTTTTCTTTTGGAAAGTTTAAAACAAGAAAAAGTACTTTTGGAAAGTTTAAAACAAGTTTTTCTAGAATTGTCGATAAAGACATAATTTATCTCGAAAGCTAAATTGTATTTTATGAAATGTATCCAGCCGTTGGTAATCCTAAAGTTGCATACGTATTATTAGGGTAACTCTGTGAAATATTATTGAGGTACTGATCAAACACTGAACGGGTTCCTCCATATTGCATCATTGGGACTTGTTGTTTACCGGTGTCCTCAGGTGAAAAACGAATACCAGGTAAGGTATTGACACCATTCGACCATTCAAGTCGAGGATTGTGAACACCTTTTTCAAGATCGAGTATATAAGCATTCGCGCTTGTTTTGGAATTATTTTGTTGCCATGTGTCGTTGTACCCACCTGAAATGTATTTATTTTCAGGAAGGTCTTTCATATTTGCATAAGCAAAGTCAGTGGGTGTATCAACTCCATAAAACCCTGGAATTTCACCTTTGTTGTCAGGATTCCAGATGACATGAAGAGGGTTATCAAACAATGGAGCGATTTGGTAACTTGCAGTGTATCTATTTTCAATTCCATCGACTTGTTTTCCCAAAAGTTTAGAATACTCTGCAACTGATCCTCCTTCGGTTTCCAAATTGTAATTAAATTTCAATGCATTTGAGGTTGGTTGAGCAATCGTACGATACTGTTGGAAACGTCCACCATCGGGTACAGCTCCTTTAAAGGTACCTGCACCATCAACGTTGAAATCTGCAACAGGTTTGGTATTTTTACCCATACGAGCATCTGGATTTTGTATAGCTTGCCCATTAATACCAGTTGGAGCTGCACCAGCAAAGTGTGAATATTCCATAGCGGTACGAAGTCCAAAGTTACTTGCACCACTTACTCTGACTTGTTGACCATTAATAGACTTGTAAACTGGAATAAATGTGGAATAATTGGTTTGTGCCTGAGTCACAGGGGCGATAGTTCCATCATAAGAATAAAGTGTCGTCTCTTTCATAGTAGGGCGTATAGGATCTTGTAAACGATTTTTGAATTGTTTTTGTCCAGTTACGTTTATCTGGGTTTCGGCAGTTGCTGAAAGTTCACCACGATCAGTTTCTTTTGCATAAATACCTGTTCTATTTGTTTCAGCCCTGATTCCACCAAAGAGATTGCCTTCTGGTTGTGGATTATAATTTAAGTCACTCTTAGATTTTAAAGAATAATTAAAGCTTCCGTTAAATTTCTCAAATTCTGTACTTGGAGCTTTTCCATGGACTAACCCAGGAGGACCTGTACCCGGTGCGGCTTGGTCAAAATAGCTACACACAGTTGGTACATTACTTGTGTTAAGGTAATAATTCAATGTTGTGGACATCTTTATTCGTTAATCGTTTCTTATTCGTTAATAATATTTTTTTTTAATGTATTTACTTTTAAGATGCAGGCCAATTACAATGATCTTAGTTGTCAATTAGGTGGATTCACTTTAAATGGAAATATTCAAAATGGAACTGCACAAAGTGGTATTGTTGTTACCATTAATGATCCAACAGCAATTGTAAATAACCCAGTTATAGACACATCTGGTAATCATTTTTTAAAAATAAAGGTAGGTTCTCATTTTTATTACCTCCCTGTATATCAATCAATTTAATTAAATAAATTAATTTAAAGATCTTTCTTTTAAAGAAACATCTTTAAACAAAAATGGCAAGCTTAAAAATCAATTACCTTTCTAATACGTCAGAATTATGCTTCATAGGAAAGAAATATGATACTGATAAATCATCACAGAGATCCAATGTAACAAATTCAAGACATTGCCATCCATATACACTCTTTTATGACAGTTTATTTAAAAACAAAAAAACAGAAACCTTGAAAATGGCTGAATTGGGTATTCTTGAAGGTGCATCATTACGTATGTGGCAAGAATACTTTCCAAATGCAGACATTTATGGATTTGAATACAACCTACAATTTATTTCTCATTTTAGAAATAGTTTTGATAACACCAGAATTACTCTTTCTGAGATAAATGTAAATGATTCGGAAAGTATTACGGATGCTTTTAACAAAATTGACGTAGATTACGACATTATAATTGAAGATACCACTCATCAATTTGAAGATCAAATACGAGTTATTAAAAATGTGTACAATCGTTTAAAACCAGGAGGTATTTTTATCATTGAAGATATATTTAAGAGTTATAAACAACAAGATTATCTCGATCGATTAATTGATGTATTACCACATTTTCAGGACTATTATTTTGTAGAACTCGATCACACTAATAAAAACTCAACTGGATGGGATAATGATAAATTATTTGTATTAGTAAAAGGTGGTGCAGAACCAATTTTTAAAAATACAAATAAAATAACGATTATTACTCCAAGTTACCGTGTTGATAATTTACCTAAATTAAAGGACAGTATTAACTTTGATTATGTCGATGAATGGATTATTGTGTATGATGGGACAAAAATAAAACAAAATCCTGAATTATTTACAGATCCTAAAATTAAAGAATTTGTATTTGAAGGTGATGGTATATCTGGAAATCCACAAAGAAATCACGCTTTGACAAAGGTTAATAATCAGGATACTATCCTTTATTATCTTGATGATGATAATATCGTTCACCCTGATCTATATAATTTACTTAAAATTATTGATAATACAAAATTATACACCTTTAATCAACTAGATAGGTTAAAGGGGAACAATGTAAGAATAGGTGCTATAGATACAGCCATGGTATTGGTTCCGTATTCAATTTGTAAAGATGAATTATGGATACCAAGTCGATATGATGCAGATGGATATTACATCAGTGTATGTTATTCTAAATGTGATAGTATTTTTGTTGACAATGATTTATGCTATTATAATAAAGTAAGTTAAAATGTTGTATTAAGTAATTCAGAATTCCAAAGACTTTGTATATTTGTTGATTTTAATGTTTCTAGTTCTATGTTCATCATTTTCATTTTTTGTTTTAGTTCCTCTATTTTTTCTTCTGTTAAGAAATGGATTTTAAGATCCAAAAGGTAATCCCATGAGTTTTCTACCTTCAATAAAGGTGGGTTTACTGTCAAGAGTTGTTTAATAATAAAATCTTTTCGCTTATTAAATAAAACAACTTGTTCTGATATAACAAGCTGTATAAATCGAATCTTGGATTCAAGTAAGCTACATTCTTGTGATAATTTTTCTACAAGATACTTTTTACGTTTTATGTAATGCTCCTTTCGAACATTGTAAAAGCGAAAGATAATTTCTTCAGGACAGCTTATCTTTCGTATCGTACACTTTTCATCAAATACGTGCATATTTGATGTATTGATTGTACTTGTTAATTTTAATTTTTTGACTATGTCTTCATCAGTAAGAGCATCAATAACTGTTTTCTGAAAGATTACCTTGAAATAAATCACGCGGTCATCACAACCATTTTTGTAATCTAGAATATCTCCGGCTTCAACAAGGGATTCTAAAAATTCTTTATAATTTTGTGTCCACTTTCCAATTGGCAATTCAGTAATTTCAATATAATTGTTTGTGCGTTTCCATACACCAGTTGTAATAAATTTATCTGGTGTGTTTTCTGCATTTTCTTGATGAATAGTACCTGTAAAACCTCGATACCATGGAACCATCGGACGAAGATCTGCTTTTCCATCTGAATCAACCAGACGTTTCAAGTTAGCAATGACGTCATCAGGGTTATAGCATGGAATACTTGTACTGTACCCAGTTCCAATTCCTTCTGCACCATTCACTAAAATCATCGGTAAAATTGGAATGAAATACTTTGGTTCAATTTTCATTCCGTCGTCATCAAGATAATCCAATAATAGATTGTCATGTTCATTGAATAACACTTTGACAATAGGCTGAAGATGCGTGAAGATATACCTTGGGGAAGCTGAGTCTTTTCCACCAAGAATACGAGTACCAAATTGACCTGAAGGATTCAATAAATTGAGATTATTACTTCCAACAAAGTCTTGCGCCATATTGATAATTGTTCCCTGAAGAGAAACTTCTCCATGATGATAACTGGTATGCTCTGAAATGTACCCAGAAAGCTGAGCAACTTTCATATCGGCATATAAACCTTTCTTCAAACAACCATAGAGAACCTTGCGCTGAGATGGTTTGAATCCATCCATCATATTGGGAATACTTCGTTCAAGATCAGCGATACTAAACTGGATAAGTTCATGATTAACAAATTGAGAAATTGATTGTTTCAATACAATTTGACCCAGAGAGACATTTTTACCCGTTGATTCTTTAATCCATTCCTTTCGATTGTCTTCATATCCCTTTTTAAAGGCTTTGATGAGATCAATATCAGTTGTATCTGTAAAAGAATACACAACCGTTTGGCGAGACAGATTAGAAAAATACTCTTTTGCCTCCTTGGCAGTCGAGGTACCCAAACCTTTGTAATACTTAATTTGCCAACGAGAACAGTCATTTTCAGTTTTCCATTTAATGAAATCTTCCTGGTTATAAAATGGACGAACAGTCATCCCCTTGCTTACCTTGACAATTGGTGTAACAATACTACTCACAAACGAATCAAACTTTAACAAACTTGGCCAAAAGGTATGGATAAAATTAATAATAAGTCCTTTGATATGAGATCCGTCATTGTCAGCATCAGTAAAGATTATGATACCACCGTACCTCAGGCTTTTTAGGTCAGTATATTCCTTATTTTGATGTAAACCCATGATCTGTTTGAGTGTATTTATCTCCTCATTCTTGAGTAACTGAGCGGTTGTTGCATCACGAACATTGAGTAACTTACCACGCAAGGGAAACACACCGTAATAATCACGCCCAACAACAGACAAACCTGCAACAGCTGATGCTTTTGCGCTATCACCTTCTGTGAGGATAAGTCTACATTTATGACCTTGTGATGTACCTGCATAATTCGCGTCATCTAATTTAGGAACACCAGACAATCGAATTTTCTTGGAACCATCGGTTTTAGATAAATTTTTGTTTTCTTTGGCTTTGGCAATATCAACAACATTCGCAGTAATACCTAATTTTTCAATCTTTTTAATGACGTCTTCAGAAATCTCACAGACACTCTTCGATAATTTAGTCACGTGGTTTTCTTTGGTTTGGCTTGAAAACATTGGATTCTCGACTAGACAATTCACAAACAAAAAGATATTGTCCTTGATATACGTTGGACGAATGTTGAGATCCTTGTGTTTCTTCTCGAGTTGCTCTTTGAGTTTATAAATAATTTGATTATTAATAAGATCAACATGGGTACCGCCCTCGGATGTACAAATACCATTCACAAAAGAAACCTGAGTAAATTTATCATAAGGATTTAAACAAACTGCAAATTCCCATCGGGCATTGGGCTTCTCATACACAAAAGTTTCACGTTCTTTCAAAAACAACTTGATATAGTCCTGGAATGTTTTTACTGGAACTTTGTCACCATTAAAAGAGACACTTACGCGTTTATCAGTAATTGCTGAACCTTCATACACCCTTGACTTAAATAAATCTAGAGTTGGTTGATCCATACCAGACATACCAAAACGTGCGAAATCAGGAATAAAAGAAATACGAGTATAAGCTTTCTTTTTGGAAGCCTTGACAACAGGTTTTCCAACAACAGACATATTATCTTGCCAAACTTGAAAAAAATGGGTAGTGCCGTCACAAATATCAACAGTAAACTTTGTAGAAAAGGCATTTGTAAGTTTAGCGCCATATCCATTCAGTCCACCAACAGTACGAGCTTCAGTATCATCATAATTCGAAGATGTATGGAATTCACCAAAAATAATCTCAGGAACATACTTGTTCAATTCTTTGTGAATTTCAATCGGTATGGCATCGCCATCATTAAGTATACTTATCTCACCGCTTTCAGAAATACTCACTTCAATCTTCTTCATACTCAGGTCACGCTGGGAATGATCTGTTGCATTAGTAAAGATTTCATCAAAAATTTTATAAATACCAGGGCTAAATGAAAGACTTTTCTTGATCATGTGGTCTGATTCAAGAGACCAACGCTCTGAAATACTTCTATCGGTATCTCCAATATACATACCAGGACGAAGTAAAACATGTTCGAGTTGAGATTTCTTTTGGTAGGTTTCTTCGATTGTCTTCTTTTTGGGAGCCATTTTATGTGGGGTTCTTGAATCATTAACGTATAAATCTTTAAGCAAATTTTCAAATTGAAAAAAATCAAAGGGGGTACCCTTAAACATTTCGTTTATGAATCCTTAAAAGCAATAATACTTTCGGCTGTTCGTGGCCCACTGTACTTGGTCCCATCCCCTTTGATAATGGTTGGAAATCCTTGTACATTGTATTTAGAAACAAGTGAGGCATTGGATTCATCGGTTGAGTCAATAAGAACAATGTCTCCTTGTCCCTGAGCAACAGCCTTTTTAAATTCATCCATACTTGATTTACAGTGTCCACACCAAGGTGCATAAAATATAAGAACAGACGAATCAGTTACCTTAGGAATCACACTTGTCTTTTCAGAATTACCTCCACCAAAGGTACTTTTAGAACTACAAACAAAAAAGATAGACACCCCTAAAATAAAGATAAGACAGAGTAAAAGAAGGGTGTTTTGTTCCATGTTTAATTTCTCTTTTTATTTTTTTTTACAAAAAAAAGTTTACTTAAAAAATGATACGTTAAAATAATAAAACTTTAAGATGGGCCCCCGTACAAAATATGAAGATACTATTTATGAAAAGGTTGAATATTCAGGAAAAATGTTTATGTATAATTCAAAAACATGGGATGTTTTGTTTCCAATAGTTAACATTATTCGATTGTTTCGTGAAAATACTATTATAAGTTATTCACATGGAAAAAACCAACAGACAATAAGGACATATGGAACTCAGTATAACCACCGTGTTGTTTCATGTGATCTTATTAAACGAGAAGATTATCTTTTTAATTTAAAAACAGTGAAGTGTATTTTTCTTTTTAGTGATTGCCAAGATACCACATTCACAAATATAATGAACGTCGCTACTAAAAATAACATAAATATTGTGTGCTATTCTAATGTAGACTCGGTGTATCATTTTTATGAAAACGGTAAAAAAGAGACAATGAAAACAGCTGAACTTGTTATTGAAAAGATGTATAAATGTATAGAGCTTAAACAAGCGACCAAATATGCAGAACTTTTCCCTGATTTCGAGCTTTTAGAACCTGAAATTGATAAAACACACTCAACATTAGAACAGTGTGCAGAACTCTTGAAGGGTGTTCATATTGAAGAAAAGAAAAAAAAAGAACAAAAGGTAAGTAAATTATTTGATCCTCATATGAATAAATTAAAGCGTATGGAATATGAACGTTCTCAGAAAAATATTGTTTATCCTGATAGTGTTGAAGAACTTATGAAAAAGCAAGCAAATACATCAAAATCTTTACTAGCTCGTTTCTTTTCAAAACCCAAAGTTTAAAAGTAAAACGGAGATTTACCTCGTTTCAACACCGCTTCGCTTTACGTGCCTTTAATAGCCTTGTAATTTGTAAAAAGTATATTTTTGCTATTTATATACCCGTTCATATAAATATTAAAAATATCATCACGTGTCTGATTTAGATTCACAGTTTCATTACTAAAGGAGCTGTCTAGTATATTAAATATATTGTAACGTTGTTTTGAAGTATCATGATTGAGAATATCAACCATCCGTAATAATAGATTAAGTGCAAAATAATGGGTGTCTGTTTTTTCTGAAAAACAAACATCAAATCCTATTGTATCTACTTCATCAAGTATATCAACCGGACAATTATTACATAACCCACCGTCATAATATAATTTTTTATTGATTGTGTAAGGAGGAAAGATAAAAGGTAGACAACAACTTGCTCGAATTGCATCAATAACTTTTATTTTAGGTGTTAATTGATAATTAAAGTACTCTAACACACCATCTGTTATATTCATAGCATTCATTGTTAATTTAATAGAAGTGTGTTTTCGTAGATCTTCAAAAGTTATATCAGGATCTATCATGTAACTTATAACTTCTCTTACAATATTGGTAAATTTAATTCCTGCAAAAAGAGACTGTTGTGTCAATACATTGTCTATATCTATATCAAACAATTCTTTAAAATTTAAATCCATAAAAAATTGTAACAAGACTTCCCATGGAAATCGAAGAATAAATAAAAGTCCAAAAAAACTTCCGGCCGAAACACCAACAACATGTTCAAGATCTGGTGTTTTGTGCTCGTATAAAGCCTGGATTGTTCCTATATATGCCCAACACTTAAACCCACCACCTGAAAACACAATGTTTTTCATTTATCTTTAAGTTTAAAATTTTAAAGGGTATTAAAACGTAAAAATTTTACAAAAAGGTTTCTACCTTAATAAAAGTCGCGTTAAACTAACAAAAAAATGAGTTACTTTGACGTGAGATACCTTACTCTCATTGGCCATGTTCAATCTGGAAAGACAATTGAAGAGATTAATTATTGTCATGCTAGTGTTACACAATACCAGGTACCTGTCTTTTTTATTGTCAGAAATATTACAGCGGATTCACTTCAGTTACGAGATCGTTTTTCCAACTTTGAGCATTCCATGGAGATCCAGTTGTTGAAAAGTTTGACTGTTGAAAAGGCTATTGATTTTTTAGAAAAGAAGGGTATTATTGTTTTATTATGTAATGAAACACAACTTAGAAAGGCAAGGAATATTATCTTACAATTTAACAAACCTTATCATGTATGTATCGATGAAGTTGATTTCTCCATAAAGTCCAGGGCTAATGTAACGACCATAGACACTCACCTCTCTTTTATTAAAAAGAATGCCAACCATATTCTTGGGGCAACTGCAACACCTTTTGCGCTGTTTTCAAGTGAAAAAGAATTAAGTAAAATACGTCGCATTACACCACAAAGAAAGTATCATGGTATTGAAACCTTAAATGTAAAGTATGTTGATAGTTGTATTATTCGTTCAGAAGAAGATTTCCCAATGTGTGACATGCCTGCTATGGAAACTATATATGACGACTTCCTGGAAAAACAATCTGGAATGATTCTCCATACAGTTGTCAAGGAACGTGAAAATCATTATCGTATCCAAAAGTATCTCAGTGTGACATATCCTGAAATGACTGTTCTTGTGTATAACGGAGATGGTGTATCAGTTATCTGTAAACGTCGAAATGATAAACCTTTTACAGATCGTAAAAATTTAAACAAGTATCGTCAACTTATTAATAAATATTTTTATAAAGACGGTGTTCATACATTTTTAAATTATAGTATATCTGAAGTACTTCAAATACTTGTTGATGATACTCAACACCAGCATAATCATATAAGTATAATTTCTGGGTATCTTGCTTCTCGCGGTATTAGTTTTGTATCAACAGATTATTCTCGTCACTTAACTGATCAATACTTTTATGCCTCTAAGTCTGCCCATGGAGAAAATCTTTTACAGTCTCTCAGAATTCTTGGATGTTATAACGACGATATCCCACTTACTCTTTGGTGCTCTGAAAAAATGTGGAAAAGTATAATTTCCCATAACAAGATAATTAATAACCTGGTTGATGGAGTCAATAATTCCATGAACTGGATGGGTCGATTACAAGAAATTACTATCAATAAACCATCTAGCCCATTAACACGTCCAAGATTATGCGGGTATCGTGTAAAACCTTTTCAACGAGATGATTTTACTTTAGAAATAGATTATCCAGAAGAACCCCAACTTGAAGAAGAAATATAAACTTTAAAACTTTAAAAATTAAAATAAAAAGTAACCAGAAGTTACAAACGATGAATAATAATGTATACGAAAAAGCGTATACTTTAGGGAAAAATTATTTAGACACCTTTAAACCAGGGCCTTTTATGCCAACTGTTATGTTTGATATAGACGATACCTTACTTTATTCTAAAAACTTTAAAGGTATACAACCAATTATTCGTCTTTTAGTAGAATGTAATAAAAAAAACATGTTTGTCTTAATAGTCACAGCAAGAGACAGTATTTATACAAAAGAGACTATTAAAGACCTTGAAAATATTGGTTTAAAACAAGGAAATACTGGTCCGTTTACATATAATTATCTCTATTTGCGAAAAAGCCCCAAGGACAACAACAATTTCTTTAAATCAGGTATCAAAAAGCAATTTTATGAAAAAGGATTTGTGACTATTATGTCGGTAGGAGACAATGATATTGATATTAATGGAGATTATTCAGGGTACTGCTTAAAATTACCTAATCTACGCGATCCAAGGTTATTCCACAATCCGTATGGAAAGTTGATAAACGTAAAAATTCCATAAAATAAATAAAAATGATTGTAAAAGTATGAATCTTTCTGAACTTTACACGCTTTTTAAATTACGTAATATGTTGTATAAATGTGTTGTTTCTCAAATGACGCTTTTACAATTGATGACTGTAAACAAAGGTGTGCGTAATGCATTATTAAAATAAAAGTAGGGTTAAAGTAAATGAACGTTCAAGAAGTATTACAAATTTCCAGAGAACGGAAATCACGAACAAAAGAAGTTATCCAAAAAATAACTGAAAATATCCATAAAAAGATTAGATATTATGCAGGTATGAAAAAAGAGTCATGTGTATACGTTATCCCTCCAATGATTAACGATTACCCTGTTTATGACTATGAAATTGTCATAAAAGACATTTTCAAGATACTTGATCGTGAAGGGTATATCGTTTCAGCGTATACAGACGGGCGTATGGAGATAAACTGGAATGAACGATTAGTTGCTGAAAAGGTAAAAACAGATGCTTACATGTTAAGCCAAGAAGAACAAAAACTTAAAAACATTACACGTAAAAACAAGAAGGTTGATGAACGATTTGCCTTTTTAGCTAACCCTGCTAAAACGTCAAAGGAGTTAACGGTCGATGATCAATTAGATGCACAGATAGAAAAGATACTCAAGGAAAAAGAAAAGAAACAAAAACAACTCAAAAAAATTGTTGGGAATTTTACAAAAATTTAACAAGTTAAATTCATTAAAATTTAAACAAGTTAAATTCATTAAAATTTAAATAAAAGTAAAAAGTAACACTTACGATTAATGTCAGGTTTTAACGGTCCTTGTGGAATAACAACCGACCTTTCAGGTAATATGTATGTTGCTGATGGTGGTAGCCATAATATTTATCAATTGGTAAATACTTCAGAGCCACTTACAATTTCAAGTACCTTTTACCCACAGGGAAGTGCACCTGTGTTGTCAAATCCACGAGGTATTATTTGTGATGCCACTTTTATGTATATTGCAAATTATGGAGCAAACAATATTTACAGAATTCCATTAAATAATCCTTCTGGAGTCACTGGTCCATGGAGTTCTGGAATTGGAAATCCATACGCGATGGCAATTGATACAGTAAATAACGTGGTTTATGTAACAAGTAATACAACAGGTAACGTATTTAGCGTTAATTATTCAACAGGAAACGTTAATAGTGCAAATTGGGCAGCTGGATTTAATGGTCCTTGTGATTTGACTATAGCTTATCCATACCTTTATGTTTCTGACACAACAGGAGTTTATAGAATAAATATCCCGGTTCATGTAGGTGGAACAACTGGTACTCAAGTTATAAATTATTCAAATGGAAGTAATTTTGTAGGATTAACGATACTTGGAGACTATCTTTATTTTAGTAACAATGCATCGACTGTTATTGCAGTATACAGTGCTTCAACCTTTTTACCAGTGAATACCAGCTGGAAAACAGGATTCGATGAAATAGGTTATCTTTACAATTACAATAACAACATTTATGTTTCTGATATTGCTAATAATACAGTGAGGTTATTTTTAGGGTATGGAATCTGCTTTCTCAAGGGAACCAAGATACTTTGCCAGGATGGGTTTCGAACAATTGAATCACTTGAACCTGGAACAAAAGTAAGAACCTTACTCCATGGATACGTCCCAGTTGAAAAAATAAAAGCTTCAACGATTTATAATTCAGGTGACGACACACGCGTTAAAGATAGACTTTACCTTTGTTCAAGGTCGGTGTACCCCAATCTATTTGAAAATCTAGTTGTTACCGGTGCTCACAGTATCTTGATTGATCAACTTACCCAAGAACAACAAGCTCAAACCATTGAAGATCTCGGGGGATTATATATAACTGAAAATAAATATCGTCTTATGGCGTATCTAGATGAACGTGCAGTTCCATATCCTCACGAAGGTACTTTTGATATCTATCACATTTGTTTAGAAAATAATGACGAATTTGGCAATTATGCTATTTATGCAAATGGCTTGTTGGCAGAAACTTGTTGTAAACGACACATTTAATCTAAATTAAAATAAAAACATTATTTAAGAAAAGACAACCTTTAAAACAAAACAAATGAAAGTTCTCTCTTTTGATGTTGGTATTGTCAACTTGGCATATTGTATTTTAGATTCTGAAACAAATATCATAACGCACTGGGAAATTATTGAATTAACAAAAAAAGGAAATACCTTTTCAGCACATATTGCAAGTTCTGGAATAGCGGAGCTTTATCTGACTCTCATCAATGAATTAGATAAACGTCCTCATGTTTTAGAAACCAACGTTGTTGTTATAGAAAAACAACCATCTTTCAATCCAAAGATGCGTATCGTAGCAGGGTGTTTACAGACGTATTTTTATATACGAGGTGTTGTTGATCGTCCAACAAATCCAATCAGTTCAGTTGAGTTTTTTAGTCCCAAACACAAGTTAAAGTGTTATGACGGACCAGCATTAGATATCTCTCGTAATGGAAAGATTGTAAAGGGAAAATATGCTCAAACCAAGAAAATGGGAATTGAAATAGCTCGCGTTAAATTAGAAGAATATAATCAAACGACATGGGTTGATTTTTTTGAAAAAAACAAAAAGAAAGATGACCTTTCTGATTGTTATCTTCAAGCATTGACGTATTTGTTATTTAAAAAACAAACAAGCAAAAGGAACGTTAGTGACAAAAAGAACGTGAAAGTTGAAAAGAATGTAAAAGTGGTTTCGAAGGCAATGTTAAAAAAGCAATTAAAAGAATTTCTAGACCCTTTAATAAAAAATTGTTCGGTTATGGAAATTATGGAACGTAACTTCAGGAATATCCATGAACTTGAAATTCCCATGGAACTTCCTGAAAGTATAGAAACTTTTTTATCAAATAATTCAATGAAAAGATACAATAGTTTTAAATACCTTTAAAACTGTACATTTAAGTTTTAATTAAAAATTGAAGTTGATCACGGGAATTCGTCATTGTTGTATAAAAAACACCCCGTAATTGAATCGGTGTATTTCGTTGTTGGTTTTCTATACAAAGAAGTACAGTATCCATACTTACCCATCGAATAGTATTTTTCTCGATAAGCCGACTTGTTTCGTGTTTATCAAAAGAATACCTTAAAAAATGTGACGTTTTATTAAACGACTCAGTATAATTAACATAATCTATATACATAAGGTACATATAATAAGGACTTCCGTTCAATGTTTTTGATACAATTTTTACATGATCTGTATTAAGTTTATCAATACATTCCTGAATACTCATCACTGATCCTAATGTTTCTTCATAAAATTCGCGAGTGGCTGTATTTATGGGTTCACAGCGGTCTCGAAGTTCACACCTCCCGCCAAAATCTGACCAATCGTTTTCATTATCTTTTCCTAAAAGAAAAAAACATTTACCTGTTTGATCGAATGTATAAGGTAATATGCCAGCTGAATACTTAACACCTCCTTTATTTATTTTTCTGTGATTCCATAAGGTACTTGTATTCCATGAAGTCGAACTTGACATTTTGTTTTTAAATAAACGAGTCTTTAAATGTTCTTTTGCGTTAAATAAGTTTAAAGAATACCTTTTTAAAAGAAAAAGAATGAGCGATCGTAATCCAGAATTTATCAAAGTAAGCCAAGGAGATGCTCGGAATCAAAAGGTTAGTACACGGGAAATAAAACCAATAAGTAATATTAAAGTTGTACGAGATCATGAAAGTGATGTTTCGAGTCTTTCAAGTTACTCAAGTTCAGGATCTGATGAATCCGAACCACGCAAAAAGAAAACAAAAAAGGTTCTCCGAAAGAAAGAATCCCACCAGCCTTCTTTTCAACAACAACCGAAATATGATTACAGTGCTTTTTCCAATCCCAAGAAGGTTTCTGCTTCAAGACATGAAGTCGACTCTGAATCAAGTTATTCAGATGAATCAAGTTATTCTTCAGGTGATTCTGACGAATCAGGATCAGTAAATTCAGAATCACCTGATGAACCACAAGGTACAACTTTTGAGGAAAAACAAAAAATGAAACAAGATCTTTTGATAAAGATTGCCGCTATGGAAAAAAAAGGTTTTGAGTTTACTAAAAAATTTACAATGAATTCAAATTATGAAGAAATGATGTTTGAATACGAAAAGGTAAAAAGTTTTATTGAGAGTCAAGCAAGTATTAAATTTGCTCGGCGTTGTCTTATGGCATGTGTGACTGGTATTGAATTCTTGAATAAGAAATTTGATCCTTTTAATATAAAATTGGAAGGATGGTCAGAGAATGTTATGGAATCAGTCGATGATTATGATAATGTTTTTGAACGTCTCCGTGAAAAGTATGCTTCAAAGGCCGAAGTTGCTCCAGAAGTTGAATTGCTTCTTATGTTAGGTGGTAGTGCCTTTATGTTTCATCTTACCAATAGTTTACTTAAAAGTCCTGCTATGGGAAATATACTCAATACAAACTTTAGTCAAGGTCAAGGTAATCAAAACTTTATGGCTAATATGATGGGAGCAATGAGTCAGGGTATGAAAGAGATGAATAAACCACCTGGTACATCTCAACAACAACCTTCGGGTATGATTCCATCAATGGAAACCAGAGGAATCCGAAAAGAAATGCGAGGACCAAGTTTAGATCCTAACTTATTCCATGGAACACCGTTAGCTTCCAATTATCCATCCCCTCCACCCCCGATGAATTTTAACCAACAACCACCTCCAAGGTTTCAACGAGAAAATTACTACGAAGATAACCCTATACGAGACGACGATCGATTTTCAATTGCTTCAAGTGATGACTCCGACATTAGTTCAGTGTCTTTGGGAAGTACAGTAAAAACCTTGAATTTGGGTGGTAAAAAGAAGGTCACCAAAAAAGGTGTTGAACTTAATATCAGATAAAATTGTATTATTTTTAAACAAAGAAAACTATTTTATTGTTTAAAAAAAATAAAAAAGAAAAGTAAACTGTATGAGTCGACTTTATTTTACACCAGTCGACCAAGCCTTTACACTGGGAAGTTCTCAAATAAAGGATACACAAGAGGAAATTGCTCAACTAACAAAACTTATACTTGAATCAAATGGGAAAACCAAAGGAGCTCTCCCACCACCACCCAAACAAAAAAATGTCGAAACTTCTCAAATGTCACCTAATTACATGCGTGTAGGATATCCAGATCAACAAAGACCTGTTTTTAGACCACCTGCTGCAGGAGATGATATCGACTACAACCTTATGAAAGTTATAGGACATCCAAAATTTGATGACATCGTGAAAAACTATGCCTTGATAAATCATCCTGAATGGTTACTTCGTGAAACAGTATACGTTCCACAACCAGTAAATATCCCGTCGTCACCACAAAGTATAAGTTATTTTGGAAATCAATACCAAAGTACTATTTGTTCAGATGTCAAAAGATATGTGATTTTCTTTGTGGTGTGTGTCATTATATTTTTAACATTAAGTATAACATTTTAAAGCTTACGCTTTAAAATTAAAATTAAGATACAGGTCGAGATAACCTCAAGTTTTTCTTTTCACTTTTTTGTTTGACATGGGTGATTTCAGTTATTTGTGGATAAATATAATTAAACATAACCAAGTTCATTTTATATTCATCGACACCTCGATAACCACGAAATTCATCTATATCAAGGTATCCACCAAACATTTTTAAAGTTTGTCGAGGTGGAGCAGCCTTAATAGTTATTGCTTTTGTAATTCCATGTAATTGCTGAATCAATAAACTAATTAAACTAGTACATTCATGCCGTTGATGCGTGTTACGGTCTGCATTATAGGCTTTTACACAGTTCCATGAACAAAATAACCCGGAAAAGGTAAATCTTTTACGCTGGGCATCGTATTTTGTTGGGAGAGTACATGGGCTCGATTCAAAAGTATGACAACACCACCAACAACACACATTACATCTTTCAGGCCATTCTGTACACTCCTTTATTTGTTCTTTTGTTGTTGTAAAAACATTAATCTTTTTTGCAACATTTAATTCAGTTTTACACTCAGAAACAATTTTGGGTGTATAACTTTTTGCTTGGGAAAAAGATTGGACAAAAGATTCAATGGGAACTTCCTTTTCTTCATCTGAAGAATATTCGTCTTTATCAATAAGGATCCCACTTGCTCGTGTTTTAAATTTAAATTCATTGATGTCCTCAGTTTCAGTTTTTTTAGAAACAGTGATGTCTAAATTACCAAATGAAACTTTTTTTATACAATCGGCTTCTATGGAAGTGTTTGATTCATCATCTGAATAAATGACGTGATGATTAAAATTATTTTCAGAGTCTCGGTGTAAAATCTTTTCAAAATTTTCAATTTCATACTTCTTTTTACGACCTCGCTTCTTTTTTTCAGTTTGGAGTATTACTTGTTCATCGATATTGCAATTTTTAGGTTTACGCCCCCGTTTCTTTTTAAGAGTCTCCATACACACCTTTTGATTTCTTTTTCAATTACTTCTTTAAATGAAATAAACTGATTTAAAAATAAGTATATTTTATTTTTAAAATGAAAAAAGACTTATTTTTCGGGTTTGCAGCAGGTGTTTTATTAAAAGACACCGTTTGTCGAACAATTTCCAATGTAGTATATCGTTCATTGACATTTAAAC
>Ga0255088_1000273_pt1 | contig 25802 bp, 48 predicted proteins | sample Colum_Miss_RepB__2_FD_188587 | JGI IMG/M metagenome (GOLD analysis project Ga0255088, IMG submission 188587) | Freshwater microbial communities from Columbia River, Oregon, United States - Colum_Miss_RepB_8d | ecosystem: Environmental > Aquatic > Freshwater > River | place: USA: Oregon...
TTATTAAACTCATAATCATTCATATCCATAATTGCAGAATACATGTTCCATATTTTTTCAAATTGTTTTAATTGAGTATCCATTCAAACAATTAACTTTACCGCTTAATAAATTCAAACGTAGTTTGAATTAATGTAACCTGTTTCCAGGAACCCTAAGGTTTTTAATTATTTTAAAATTAGTCGAGGGAAAGGATTATTTCATTAATAATATGTTCTGCAGTGACAAGGTCTTCATAATCGCTTAAAATTAAAACTTGAAGAATTTTAAATTTTTGTTTAAGATATTCAAATTCTTCACCAAGGTCTTGTTCTTGATAAACTAAAATTCTAAGACAATTCATTGTTTTATTATAATTACATTCTTTAAAAAGAGAAATCATAGTTAAAATTGAATTTAAACGTAATTTTAGTATATTTTTAGTTGTTGCACATCTTGGGCCAGTTCTAACTTCAAAACTTGAAATTAATCTATTAATTGCACCTTCAGTTTGAATAATTAATTGTTCCATATTGTTTGTGCTTTTTTCAAAACGAAAGTTCTCCATTTTTAATTTATTTTTAACCCTCTTCAGGGAACCCGAAGGTTTTTAAATTAATTTATTCTTTTTCTTCAAACTCACCACATTCTAAAAGTCGCAAAGGATGGTTTGCCGTGACAACAGCTCGTTTATGAAGACCTAAAGCGAGCACAATACACTTGACAACTACCCAACGACGTTTCGCTAGCAATTTTCTAAAATAACGAAGCGTAGTTGGAATAAGAATTTCTTGGTATTTATTTATTTCATGAATAAGTGCTCCATACTTCAACAAGAGATTTAACCTTGGGCGATACGTATAATAAGTATTTACTATATAAAAGACAATTGGAACTGGATGTGAGTCAAAAACACTCTGAAGTATTTTTACATTTGGATTGGCACCTGCTTTTAAAAGTATTTCAATTATTTTTACATGACCTTTCATTAGTGCCCAACAAAGTGCTGTTCTACCATAAGAGTCGTAGTATTCTAAATGACTACCTAACTTTATACAACGTTTGACTAAATCAACGTGACCATACTCAACACATTTTGTTAAAAGTGGAGAAGTACCTTTAACTGGTTCATTGACGGTCCTTGGGCGACGTATACGGTATTCTTCAGCTTTATCATTAAATTCATTGACAATGTCTGTTAATTCTTGTTCTTCTTCCCACAAATAATCCATAGTCGTTTCTTTTAGTTGAAACTTTTTAACCCCTTTCAGGGAACCCGAAGGTTTTTAAATTAATTTAATCTGAATTATTAAATTCACCACGTTCTAAAAGTCTCAAAGGATGATTAGCAGTCACAACAGCTCGTTTATGGATACCTAAAGCCAGCACAATACACTTAACAACCACCCAACGACGTTTTGCTAGCACTTTTATAAAATACATGTGAGATTCTGGTTTTATAAATTCTTTATATTTATAAAATTGATTTGTTAGTGCCCCATGTTTTAGTAGAAAATGAGTCATTTCTGTACCAGTATGTAAATAAAATAGAATAGGTATATCTTCACATTTTATATTTGGACCACATTTTATATTTGGACCACATTTTATATTTGGACTAACACCTGCTTTAAATAATATTTCAGAAGTACTAAAACTACAACCATGAATATGAAAATAGTGTAATGCTAAATAAAGTGGATGTTGGCCTAAAAAGTCAAGTTTATTAACATCTGCTCCAAGAGATATACATCTTTCTACAATATCGGCGTCTCCATTATTACAAGCACTCATAAGAATAGTCCAGGGAGTACAATTATCACGAATATCATCATCAATGTGATTTATGCTTTCTATATAATATATAAAACGGTTACGCATTTTTAAATCATCAAGTACTCTTTGAACGGTATCCATGACCAAGTTGATTCTTAACCTGTTTCCAGGAACCCTAAGAGTAAAAATCTCTGATTAATAGCAACGCGGTGCGCTAAAAGAATCAATCTACGATTGATTCGACGCAACAAATCTTTGATTTGTTGCTAGTACTTCGCTGCGCTTTTACGGCGATAAATATATGCCTAAGCATATAAAAATCATATTTTTTATTCTTTTAAGGTTTTTTGTTTTTTGTAAAAAAATTAAAATTCATCCATTTCATTTAAGTACCATTGTGTAAAAGGTCGTTCAGGGTGCCAAGTCACTTCCATAAGTTGTTGTAAAAGGATCGCATTTCGTTGTTTTGCCATCACTGGGTAGTCTATTTCAAAGATACTTGGGTTTGTTGATAAATTTGACCAAACAATCTTTTCAGGGTTCTGTTCAAGTAAATGTACTGCATTTGGGTTTACTGATAAATTAAACCAATCAATTTTGTCCTGGCTCTTTTCAAGAAGATTTACCGCTTTTGCGTTTTCATTTAACGATAACCAACCCCAATAAATCTTTTCAGGACTTTGTTCAAGTAAATGTACCGCTTTCTCGTTTGGGTTTGCTGATAAAAAATCCCAATCAATCTTTTCGGGATTCTGTTCAAGAAGATGTATCGCACTTGGATTCATTGATAACCAACCCCAATAAATCTTTTCAGGATTCTGTTGAAGTAAATGTATCGCTTTTGCGTTCGGGTTTCGTGATAAATAATCCCAATAAATCTTTTCAGGATTCTGTTGAAGAAGATTTACAGCTTTTGCGTTTGGGTTTTGTGATAACCATAACCAATCAATCTTTTCAGGGTTCTGTTCAAGAATTTTAATCGCTTCATCATTTTCATTCATTGATAAAAAGCTTGATTCAATTTTCTCAGGATTTGCTTCTAATAACTTCATTGCATTCTTGTTTGCTGATAAATACCACCAATGAATCATTACAGGGTTCTTTTCAAGCAACTGGATAGCGTTAGGGTTTCGTGATAACATTTCCCAATTAAGTTTTTTTTTAGGGATCCAATCAAGTAATTTCATTGGGGCTGACATTTTCACAAGTGTGTTAATAAATTCAAACTTCGTTAAGCGAAGCGGTACTTTAACCCCTTTCAGGGAACCCGAAGGTTTTTAAGTTTGTGCTTTTAAAGTTCAAAGTACGTATCATTGTATTCTAAACACCAATCAACCATTCGTTTTGGGTGCCACGTGACTTCCATGAGTTGTTGTAAAATGGTCGCATTTCTCTGTTTTGCCATCGGTAAATAATCTACAATTATACCTGGGTTTTCTGATAACCCCCTCCAAGTAATTTTCTCAGGGTTCTTTTCCAATAATTTTATCGCTTTTGCATTTGGGTTGAGTGATAACCATTCCCAATTAATCTTTTCAGGATTCTGTTCAAGCAAATGGATAGCATTTGGATTTCCTGATAAATAGTGCCAATTAATATATTCAATATTGTTTTCAAGCAAATGGATAGCATTTGGATTTGATGATAATGGAGACCAATGAATTTTTTTATGATTGTTTTCAAGCAAATGGATAGCATTTGGGTTTTTTGATAAATACCACCAATTAATGCGGTCCTGGTTACTTTCAAGAAGATGTATCGCACTTGGGTTTTGTGATAACTCCATCCAATAAATGCGACCAAAGTTACGTTCAAGAATCTCAATCGCTTTTGCGTTTGTGTTTTGTGATAACCAGTACCAATCAATCTTTTCAAAATTTTGTTCAAGAATCTCAATCGCATTTGGGTTCCATGATAAATATTCCCAATCAATCTTTTCAATATTTTGTTCAAGAAGATGTATCGCACTTGGATTCATTGATAACCATCTCCAGTAAATCTTGCCAGGGTTACGTTCAAGAATCTCAATCGCGTTTGGGTTTCGTGATAATGTCTGCCAATCAAGTTTAGATTCAGGTACCCAATAAAGTGATTTAAAATAAGATTTCATTCTACTTTCTTTTTACCCCTTTCAGGGAACCCAAAGGTTTTTTATTTTTTGTAAAAAAAAGAGCGTAGCGGAGCGACGCACCGGCGTCGCCTTTAATCTGTTTCTTCAAATTCCTTTCTTTCCAAAAGTCTCAAAGGATGATTTGCTGTGACAACCGCTCGTTGATGTAAACTGAGCAATTTAACAAGTGATTTTATAACGGTCCATAACCCCGTTCGTTTGAATATACTTGGGTTTGATGATAAATACTTCCAATGAATCTTTTCAGGGTTTTCAAGAAGAAGGTTTATTGCATTCTTATTTGGATTTAATGTTAACCAACTCCAATTAATTTTGTCAGGGTTCTGTTGGAGCAATTTTACAGCTTTTGCATTTGGGTTCCTTGATAAATAGCACCAATCAATATTTTCAGGGTTCTGTTCTAAAAGAGCAATCACACGGTCGTTTGGATTTACTGATAACCAATGCCAATAAAATTTGTCAGGGTTTAAAAGTAAAAGATCAATAGCACGGTCATTTGGGTTTTTTGATAACCAATACCAATCAATCTTTTCAGGGTTCTTTTCAAGTAAACTGATCGCACGGTCGTTTGGATTTGCTGATAAATACATCCAAGTAATCTTTTCAGGGTTCCTTTCAAGTAAGCTAATCGCTTTATCGCTTGGATTTGCTGATAAATACCACCAAACAATCTTTTCAGGGTTCTTTTCAAGTAAACTCATCGCGTTCGGATTTTCTGTTAGCAAACTCCAAACAATCTTTTCAGGATTCTGTTCAAGTAATTGAATCGCATTTGGGTTGAGCGACAACCCATTCCAATTAAGTCCTTTCTCAAGAACCCAATCACAAAGTTTATACTTCATTTTACCGCTTCGCTTTAAAAGAATCGATCGTAGATTTGTTTCTTTTAATTCCCTTTCGGGCGACTTCGAGAGTCCTTTTAAAAGTAATGCAATTTAATCGTATTCTGCGACGCAACGCGACGCTTCGCTTTTGCTTTTACTTTTCAAAAAGTCTAAGCAGATATTTTTCAATTGAAACACTTAGATTAAATTCACGAACAACCAACGTTACTCCAATACAATCTTTAAATAAATCGGGATCTACACCATAATCTTCATGTAATGTAATTTGTTCTTCGAGCATATAACAATCGTCGTGTATATTTGTATAACAACTCGTTTCCCATGTTAAACCGCCATTGTACGATGTACGGTTTAATTTATAAACGCCCTTTTCAAAGGGTATATTTGTTTCGGTGTCTCCATTAAAATCAAATAGATAAAATAAATCTGAATTTTCTAAATGGGCTTTGAGTGCTGGAATGTGCTTGGATTGTACAATTGCATCAAGGTACCCACGTTGTTGAAAACCTGTGTCACTTGTTGATGGTTGGCCTTCATGTGTGTAAAAACCAAGTTTATTAAGTTTACAAAGATCATCTAAAAGCGGGATTGTTTCTGTATCAACAGGTCCACAATGATATGCAGTATAATCGTAAACACCTTGTAAAAATAATACATTGATGTCACAAAGGTCTTGGAAGGTTTCGACACAACGGTATGCTTCTTCGATACTCATTTTCACAAGTTGTTTTTACACCCCTTTTAGGGAACCTCGAAAGGTTTTTTTAATCGCTGTTTAAAGAGAATCATCTCCGATGATTCGGCGCAACAAACGAAGATCGTTGCTCTTAACCAAATAATTTTTCTGGTTGATATTCAATCACTTTGCTTTTAAGAGCTTTGTTTTGCTTAAATTCAACAATATTGTATTGATTGGCGGAGTCTATTTCGTGGTTGAACAATTTTCCATAAATCACAGCTGTTGTTGTTGCATTTGATATATGGATTCTTGAAATTGTTTTGTTTTTTGAAAAGCTGACTAGATTATTATAAAGTCGAATCACCGATTGAAATACATACTTGGGATGATTGTCAAGGTAACTGAGCGAAATTCTAAATCCATTGTCGGTGTATTCAAGATCAAGGGATGGGTACTGTTCATAAAATACAGTCATTTTAGAAATATATAAATAACTGAGATATTCCTTGATTAATTCAAAAGGGTCTGACATTTGTTTGTTTTAATTTGTTTATGTTATTGCCGAAGCAAAAAATATTATTTTTAACATAAACAAGGTAATTTATTTAAAGTAGACTCAACAACAATAAAAACAAAGAAAAGTTTAAAAATGCACGGACTATCTTTTTATCAACAACACAAAATATCATGGAAATGAATGTCCAAGGTAACAATACAACTAAAATAATTGTTATCATGTACATATTAATCATACAATCAGGCTTTTCGTTTTTACACTCGTGTGAAAAAATAGTGTACATGTCAAACAATGCCTCAGAAAGTATATGGGTATTCATTTTAAAAGTTTTTTTATCGCTTCGCTCGTTAACCCCTTTTAGGGAACCCGAAGGTTTTTAAATAAATGTTTTACTTTTTTATTCTTTTATTGGGGACAAAACGTACGTAGACTTCTTGTTCATCTTCTGGAAGATCTTTCCATCGTTCCCATAAACCTCCCTGAGATAAACCAAACATGTCTTTCAATTCTCGAATAACTGTTTCTGTATGGTAATTTACAAATTTTCGTAAGTAAGGCGTTGTTAGTTGCGGATAAACAACAAACAATGCCTCGAAAAAAACATCTGTGTTCTCCTTTCCATAAACATTGTAAAAGGATTCCATGAGCGTTCGTTTTAAAGTAATTTTATTTCCCTTAAAAGCAGCGCCTAAGCGCTGCGACGGGAGTGAGTTCCTCACTCCCTTTCAGGCAGGCTCAAAGCCTCTTTTTTTTAATAGCGTAGCGAAGCAACGCACCGGCGTTGCCTTATATTTTTTTAAAATGGACTCTCAACAATGATTTCACCGAGTCTTTTGTTGATCTCTTGCATTCGGGGTAAAATAATGTTCAAGGTATTTCGGGCAACGATCAAGTCTGTTTGAGCTTTCGAAGCAAGTAACAGTAAACGATTGTATTCTTCCTGCATAGTAAGTTTGACTTCAAAAGATTCACCGGAATTCATTTAAATTAAATTTTGCGCTCAAATTAATTTAAGAGCAAATCGTAGATTTGCGGCGTAAATATTCCAATGAAATTGGAATTCTGTTAACTCCGTTACAACTCTTTAATTCCCCGTAGGGCGGGCTCAAGGCCCCTTTGGATTTTTTTTATTTAAATGGTATTCAGGTAGTTCTGGAATTCCTCGTTCAAGTTGGTCTGGATAAACTCAAGAAGGGTTGAAAATAATAGTTGCTTGTCTGATAAAGGAGTAGCTACAATTAGTTCTTGTTCAGGCACAACAACTTCAGTAAAATCGTAATCACGGAAAAGATCTTCGATGTAAGCCTTGGTGATCCTGATCTCGATAATACGCTCGTTATTTTCATTATAACTCATGGTCTTGAACTCATTGTTATTCAAACGATGCATATTGTAACGACACAACTTGGACACAGTTGAGGGAAACTTAATATTAATGTCACCCTTAATGTCAGTGAATTTCTTTAAATACGGAGCAATAACAAACACCAAAAACCCGTTAAAGTTTTCACGGTTGAAGGTCTGTGTATTAAAAAGAGCCCATTCGGTAGCTGAAACGCTAAGACACGTCAAAGACATTAAGGTTTTTGCGTAAATTTAAAGACAGATTACTTATTTTAATTCCCTTTTGGGCGACTTCGAGAGTCCTTTTTTAGTGAAACGGAAATTCACCTATGGTGAATTACTCTTTGTAATTTTTTTTTTAAAGCATGGAGATGCGCTCTTTAGTCTGAATCTGAGTCCGACTCTGAATCCGAATCAGAATCTGATGAATCGGTTTCACTTTCAGAATCAGAATCAGACTCTTCTTCGAGAAATTCCCAAATTTTTTTGATGAGGTTTTTCTTGTAACGCTTATCGGTGTCATCGATGCTGATTCCATTTTTCTTGAGCCACTTTTTCAACTGATCGGTACTAAACTGCATCAGCTGTTTCTTGCTGGTACACTCGTCTATGGATTTCGGTTTGGAGTCTTTCTCGATGATAAGTTTCTTGAGAGCTTCAAGGGTCTTCTCGATAGCATTGATCTTCTTGGAAATAGAGGACATTTTAGAGATTAAGTTTGTTGATTGGCTACGCTTTTTTAATTCCCTTTTGGGCGGGCTCAAGGCCCCTTTTTGGTGAATTATTCTTTTTTTTCTTTTTTTTATTTTTTACGCTTCGCTTTTAAGCGTCCTCGTCTTCCTCGTCTTCGTCCTCAAAGACAAGCTCGTCGTCGAAGGCTTCCTCTTCAAGCTCTGACTCGGGTTCCGGCTCGGGCTCAGGCACAGGGACAACTGGCTTGCGGCGACCACCTGATGGAAGAGAAGGAACAGCCGGAGCAACAGGCTCGGGAGTCTTCACAACCTTGACAGCCTTGGCAGCTGGCTTGGCTGGGGCAGGAGCAGGAGCTTTCGCGGCCTTGGCAGACTTGGGCTTTGCGGGCGCAACAACTGGCTTTGCTTCAGTCATCGCATCCAAGAACTTCTGGGAGTCGGTGATGTGACGCCAGCAGAAGTAGCAGCCGCCAGCTTCCTCAGTACCAGAGCTTCCACAGGCAGTGCCGGCGGAATTGGTACCAGAGCAGGCATGCTTCTCCGGAACGACCTTGGTTGCTTTTCCCTTACCACGGGTTGACTTGTCCTCGTCAGAGCTCTCGCCCTGAATGTGGCGCCAAACACGGTCCATGATGTCTTTCTTGGTACCGCCCATCTTGAGACCCTTGTCCTTGCAGAACTGATTGAGGACTCCGGTGGTGCAGTTGCGGAGTTCTTCAAAGGTCTCGCAGGTCGTGGGATCCTCGACCTTGTCGGCCTTGAGGACCTTCTTGGCCTTGGTTTTGGTCTCAGTTTCCGGAAGCGGCTGGTTGAACACGTGCTTGAAGAGATCCTCCATGCACCCGGTGACAAGAGCACAGATGTCGTCTTTCATGAGCGGGTCGATCTCGTGCTCAGCAATGAAAGTGTCGATGCGGGACTCAATGGAAGCCATTTGTAAGCGGTAAAAAGTTTTGGAAATTTAAAAGCTTTAGTTGGTTTTGTTAATTCCCCTCAGGGCGACCTCGAAGGTCCATTGGATTTGTAAAATTTTTTATTTTTTATTTTTTATTTTTTTTGATTAATGTATCGTACAATCCCGAGTTTAGTATATTCTTCAAGGATTCCCCAAAAAGTCGGCGCATTACCCATTATTTCATTTTTTTGATTAACAACAACAGCAACCATTGTTGATTTTTGTTCATCGGTTAACTGTTCAGGTAAATACATACTTTTTTTTTGTTTTTAACCCTCTCGGGGAAACCCGAAGGTTTTTTATTTTTGTAAAAATTTTTTTATTCAAAAAAATCAATGAAAGTATGTAGTCTCTTTGGGTTATCACATCCTTCAGTTTTTTTAATAAAAAGATTCTTTTTGAAAACATTTTGTCTCATTTTTTGAAAAAGAGATTCAAATATTGGTGAAGTTTTTGATAAACGAGCGATAGCAGTGAACTGGTAATCATCTAACATCTGGGAACGGAAAATATTCAAAAAAACACTTGCATCTACTGTTTCGGACTCTGTCAAACAACTCATGGAATAAATACAGACTTGAACTTTGTAAATATGGTTGTAATAAACTCCCCAATGAATTGCAGTAAAAGTATCCTCAATACTGATATTAGTGCGACACGTCGGGCAATTCTGATCTAAATCTGTTTTTTGAAAAACCCAGGGATACACACACTTTTTACAAAATTTGTGATTACAATCAGTAAGTGTTACCAAATCAATTGAGTTGTGTTTGATCTCTTCAAGGCAAATACCACATGTTTCTGTACGATGTGTATGACAAAATTCATTGTATTTTGCATTTCGGCGACATCTGAGTCCGCTCAAACAAATACCCTGACACTGAATCATTTTTTTTATTTTAAACCCTTTAAAGGGAACCCGAAGGTTTTTTAAATTTGAAAATTTTTTTTAATTAAAAAAATTGAATCTACGATTTAATTTAGTTCCCTTTTTCTCTTTTTAGGGAAAAGCTCAAGAAATAAACGGTCCGTTGGTTCTTTCATGAGAATATACCTGTTATGTTCTTCTAGGATAACAACCATTTTTTCATACCCCTCGTTCATAAGTTCTAATTTCTCGACAGGGTCATATGTATTCAGTGATGTTTCAAGCAAATGTCGGATATTTTCTTCATCAAAACACTCGTTGTCCCACGTGATGTCTTTTAGATACCTGATGGTCTGTGAATCAATAGACTCTAAATACACGCCGAGAGACTTAACCGGTGCTTCCGGTTCGTTTGAAAAGTACTCTTCAAGGTAATGTAACTTGATATGTGTATCTTGTAACAGTTCCCATTCTACATCAGCAGCATGTTTTCCTAGTTGATCGGTTTGTTCCATAAAATCACATAAAGCATTCATGTCATCCATGAATGTGGAAATCGGCTTTGCCGATTCTCCTTTTTCATCAATTGCGCTTGGTTTCACGGAGATATTTTCTAATAATTTTAGGATATCTTCCATTTTTTTTGTTTAAACCCTTTTTAGGGAACCCGAAGGTTTTTAAAAAATGTAAATTTTTTAAATTTACATTACTTTTTTTGAAAAAAAAATTTTAAGAAATACTTTCTTTAATTTTTTCCATGAGCCCCTGTATCTTTTTCGTACGCATAGCAAGTTGCTTTTCAAGACGTACTACATAGTCGCAATATTTCTTAAATTTTTCTTTATCTTCATGAAGTAACCTGAGTTCATTTTGAAGAGACTCAGCTTCTTGATTCATTCGACGAAATAAATCTACGATTTGTTTCTTTTAACCCTTAAAAGCCATCGCCTAAGCGATGCGACGGGGTGACTTCGTCACACCCTTTCCGGGTGGGTCGAAACCCTTTATTTTAATTACTTGGTGGAGGGTAGTGATGGACAAACCCATTACGACTACAACTTCCACGTCCACAAGCTATTACAACTGTTATTAACGCAAGGAAACCGAACACAAAAAAAACAGCAAAAAATATCTGACAAGAACACCAGCAATCACCGCAAGAAATATTAATTCTCATTCGTGAAATTGGTTGTTGAACTTTAGTTGGTTCAACAAAAGCTTTTGTAAATTTTACGGTTGTATCTTCTTCAATTTGAATGACAGTCTTTTCATCAATCGGAAAGATCATCATTTTTAAAGTTTTTTAACCCTTTTGGGGAAACCCGAAGGTTTTTTATTTTTGTTTTTTTTAAAGCAGAGCCTTTTTAAACTTCAAATTCCTTTCGCTCACGTTTACGTTCAGGATGATTTGCGCTCACAACAGCCTTTTTATGGAGTACTAACAACCAGATACAAGCTTTGATTATACCCCAACGTGATGGAACATCATTTTCATATAGCATTTCGTCGTAAGGAATGTAATTCTTTTTCTTTTGAGAACTTATAACGTATACTTTGTTATTGTATCGAAGAAAGTTACAACTTTCTAAATCTTCCCAACGTTCTTCTGGTACGTCTTCATCAAAGTAATCTGGATCATGTCGCAAAAGAAAATGTATTTTGTCCTTAGTTAACGGCTGAATACGCTTTTGGATACTTTCTGAAATTGGCAGCTCGTCGTATGAAATATTCACATGGGTATGTTTTCCAGAAACGACTATTTCATTTGGACATTCCCAATACTCAACAGGAAATTCATCAATTGCTTTAAAAATGTCTGGTATGAAACCAGGAGAATGACGAATAAGATTTACTTCATTTTCTTTTTTAGTAAAGAAAGAAATTATATTTTCTGATGTATCTAAAACCATATCACCATGTCGAATGAGCGCAAAATAATGTGGATACTTTGTTCTTAATTCATGACCTGCAGAATAAGACTTACTCAAGTCCATAAAAAAGAGAGTTGCAACTTCATTATCAAGTTTGGGAGTAAGTAAATTTTTCCGAACAATTTCTTTAATTTCAAAAAAAGCAGAATAATTCAAATTGTACTTTGAACAAAGTTCCTGGACATCAATTTCGAGGTGAGTTTCAGAAAATAACATCTTTTTTGCTTTTTGTTTTTTTAAACCCTTAAAAGCAGCGCCTAAGCGCTGCGACGGGTGTGAGTTTTACTCACAACCCTTTAGAGGGAACCCGAAGGTTTTTTAAAAGCGTAGCGAAGCAACGCACCGGCGTTGCCTTTATTGAAAAAAAATTTATGGTTCATACGTTCCGTTTTCTTTAACATATTTAATATCATCAATTGTAAAATATTCTAATCCTTCAAAATTTACCCAGAACTCGTTTAGATCATCAATTGCATCTCGATAATAAACATCCTTGTAACCACAAGTTGACGGATATTCACCTGTAATAAAATCATTTCCTTCAATATTTGCAAATCCATAATACTGCCTGGTTTCATACGTACTTCCAATAAATATAATATCTCCGTCATTGAAATTGTACTTGTTTTCAGTAATATGTTGTTTAATACTCAATATATACTCTTTTTCTTGATCTTCTTCAATAAAACCTGGAAAACCACATGGATACAGGTCCGTGAGATTATGGAACTTTGCGAATTTTACTTCAGAATTTGTTGTATTTGAAAGTTCTTTAATACGTTCTTTAAGTTTTTCATTTTCATTTTTTAAATTCTCAAACTCGGTAATAAAATCGGCAAATGATTCCTTAAGACTTTCAATACAATTCATTTTAAGCTTTTTATTTTTAACCCTTTCGGGGAAACCAGAGAGTAAAAAAACTTTGTTTTTTTACGGCGATTAATCCATACCCGAAGGTATGGATTAATCTTTTAAGGTTTTTTAAAGTATATAAAATTTTTAATTTAAATTATTGTATGCTTCAGTAAGCTTGTCGTATTCCTTCATGGATTTCCGTAAAATTCTCATTTGATTTTTCATAGCAAGTATAGAATAATACTTACTTTTCCAAATACTAAATGCTTCTTTTTTTAAATTAAGAGTATCCATGAGAGTTGTTTAACCCTTTTGGGGAAACCCGAAGGTTTTTTAAAGTGAAACGGAAATTCACCTACGGTGAATTACTTTGTGAAAAAAAATTAATGGATTTCACAAACACCGTAGATACACTGAGAACACCAGTAAATAGGGCCCATAAAATTGTCTTGAGCATATTCTATTTCAGCTCTTTCTTCATTCCATAAACAAAGCCATTTCCTTTTTCTGATGATGTATCTCCAGTGATCGGCATACTTTCTCGCGATACTTAAGTTTTCCATGGACTTTTTTAACCTGTTTCCAGGAACCCGAAGGTTTTTAATTTTTGTTTTTAATTAATTATCATATTCTGAAAAAACAACTGTTTTATCAACTGGATCAACTGAAATTGAAAGTATTTCACTGTAACAACCTGTCTCGTAATGAATGTTAACAGGTTTGTTCAAGGATTCTGGACTTTCCTTGGCGATTTTATTGAGAAATTCAATAAGCTCGCTGAGAATCATTCTTGTTTTAATTTTCTAAATTAAAACTTTTTGTGCTTTGTTTAAACCCTTTTAAGGAAACCCTAAGGTTTTTTATTTTGTGAAATTTTTTAATCTATATAAACGTTCTGATTCTGGTCCACGGACCTGTCCAAGAAGGAGCTGATACAGGTCTACGATAAGACCAATAGCAAATCTCAAAATTATTGTTTTTGAGATAATCAAAGGAAAGACCATGACCCTTTACAATATCTTTTTCATATAAAAAATTATCAAATTGAAATTCTAAAAACCAACTACGATTTATGTTACCAGTCCACTCCATTTGTGATTTTAGTGATTCTTTTTTGTTTAAAAACTTGTTAATACAATCAGACTTGTTAATGCACTCAGTTTCCTTAACCTTGCCAATTTCTATATAACGGTTGTCACGGTAAATCAGTCTACCACACGCCAATTTGAGAATATAATTTATAATCTCAAAAGGAGTATTTTGCCAACAAGAATCCATGTCGCTTTGTTTAAACCCTTTCGGGAAAACCCGAAGGTTTTTTGTTTTTGAATTTTTTTAGCCAAATGCCATGTGAAATCTAGCCCAGATTACTTTGGTGTTACATTTGTCACAACAAATTTATGGAGAGGGAAGGGATTATTTCCATACTGGTTTTCAATAATTTACGCAAACAAACGATTCAGGCATTTTGATATCTCAGCTTTTCTTTTAAACCCTTTTAGGGAAACCCGAAGGTTTTTTATTTTGCGCTTTTTAAAGCATCGCGGTGCGCTGCTTCGCTTAAACGCAGTCGTCTTCTTTATTTTACGCTTGTCATGAAATTGCTGAACTTTGTTCGGAGAGCTGTATTTGCTACGACAAGCTTATGGGTCATAGGTTCCATTGCTTCACATATCTTAATGCGCTCTGATTCAGGTAATATTTCGTGTATTTTATTTTCAAGGATCCTCATATATTTCTGGTTATTGCTGTTCAAGCAATCATAAAACAGATGGCTGTTGTGGTGAATAAGCAACTGCTTCCTTAACCGAGCAATTTCAATGTCTTTCTCGTAGTCAGATACCAACTTGCGCTTACGAGTTTGAGGATCCATTTACAAGTTCGCTTCTTTTGTGCTTAATTCCCCTCAGGGCGACCTCGAAGGTCCTTTAAGAAATGTAAATTTTTGAATTTACATTATTGTTTTTGAAATTTTTTTAAAGTAAGTCATCTAAAACTTTAAAAAAGAATAAAGCAGATGATAAATTGCTCGTTATCTTATTGTACATTTTAATTTTTATGTGCCTGGGTGCTTGTTTGTTTTTCTTGATTACATCCATTAAATGAATATAATCTTGTTCACGTTCCCATATTGTATCAAAAAGGATACCTGCATACTTTGTTAAAAATGTATCCATGTCTTCAACAATTAAGTCTTCTGGACTTTTTCTTTTTTTTAAATTTAAAAAACCAATTATAGGAACAAATAATAACAGATATTTTTTAGAAAGAAACATAATTTTGTGCTTTAATAGCACCGCGGTAATTTACGCTTTGTTAACCTTTTCAGGAAAACCCTAAGGTTTTTTAAATTTGAAAATTTTATTTTAGTTGATACAATGTTATGTCGTCTTTCACTCCATGTTTACGGATACTAATCCTCTTGATATAATCACGGTAAAAAAACGTAATTATCTCTAGGTGATTTACATACTTTGTGTTGTTAGGTGCCCCAGTTTCAGTGTCAATTGTATCATCTTCGGTATCTACTGACCAATACCACTGAGTTGCCTTTTCAAGTACAAACTTATTTTCATCTGTATCAAGTTCAATGAGATATCCATTCGCAGGGAGCTCATTTAAAAGGTCAGTTGCACGAATCAAAACGCTGATAGGATCCATGTGGAAACAGAGCTTAATTTTAATTCCCCGTAGGGCGAGCTCAAGGCTCCTTTTAAATATGCGTAGTTACGCTTTTTACCACTCGCCGTTGATGCGTGCGTTCTCGGTAAATTCCTTGCGGATGGCATTCAGCTGAGAAACTTTTCTTCCAGCAGCAACCTTGGATTCCATACCTTTTGCCGAAATGTTCAACTTTTTCTTGCGCGGTTTCAGTGGTTCTGAAACAGTTTCGGTCATCGCAAGCTTGAGTTTCTGGACATCCTGTAACAGTTCGTCAGTACGCTCAAGAAGGGAAGCAATCTGCTCAGAAATGCTCATGCGATCCATTAATTCTGTTTTTGTGCTTAATTTGCTTTTTTAATTCCTCTCAGGGCGACCTCGAAGGTCCTTTTTAGTATGTGATTAAATCTACGATTTAATCTTTTAAACGGAAATTCACCGTAGGTGAATTACTCTTTGTTTATTTTTTTTTAATGAATGATTCACATTTCGTCAAGCAGTTCTAATTTCACGCGGCTAGGATGGAATACATATTCGACCAGTTCTTTCTGTAACGCCGGGAATAAATCCTTGACTTTCTCGTCACGGAATTTGAACACAAAATAGACTATGTCAGTACTTGCATAATAACAACGCCTCTCGTTCCATACTTCAAATCTCGCAGTAGGAAAATATACAACTTCTGGGTTCTCACAATCATATTTGAGTTGTTGTGACCATAGATACTTAAAGTCATACGTTTGAAACCGATCGTACATTTCTTTACTGTAAACGTGACCGAGTTCGCCAGTAAACTTCTTCATGAGTTCAGGGCACAGATAAAGGTGGTGAATTATCTTCCTCTCGAGCACGTTATCCTTTACAAGAATTTCTATCAAATTTTTAAACTCAGAATCTGTTGCAGGTGTCTGGCATTCAGGGCACAAAATATCGTCGTATGTACTAAATTCGGGAGACCACTGATCTTTCATAAACAACTCGCAAATACATTCTTTACAAAATGAATGTCCACAGTTTTTCAGTGTGAAACGTTCTTTTTGAACAATACCGTATTCGCATTTTTCACAAGTTATGGAATAATCGTGAACACCGCAAAATTCGTTGCACGTTTTGTTTTTGCATCGAAGACCGGAAACACAAATTGCTTTGCAGCGAGTCATTAAACTTTACGCTTTGTGAGCTTTTTTTAATTCCCCTCAGGGCGACCTCGAGGGTCCTTTATTTTTGAAATTTTTTAAGAATTTTTACTAGGATAATCTATTAGATCGATCAATAAACCACCACTACATTTATGGACATAACTAACAACTTCTTCTGCTGTTATATTTTCTATTTCAAAATTTACTGTTTCATCCACAACATTTACAAGTCTCCATAAATTATTTTCTAATTGCTCAATAAATATATGATCGAACAAATGACCAACGTCGTCATTACAATCAATCTCACAATCAGGGTACTTCATTTGTGTCCTTTTTATATATTGTTCTCGACAACCAACAAACCAAACAATAGTGTGATCACGTACATCAGCAAGTGTAAAATCCATATCGTTTGCGCTTGTAAACCTGGAAACTGATAGCTTTTGTTTTGTTAACCCTTAAAAGCAGCGCCTAAGCGCTAAAAGATTGAAACCCCGTTTCAATCACTTTGCGACGGGTGTGAGTTTTACTCACAACCCTTTTAGGGAACCCGAAGGTTTTTTGTTTTTGAAATTTTTTTGTTTTTGTTTTTTAATTAAGTTCTCGGATTACTTCTTTTATGGATACTGAGTATTTTCACAATACACTTGATCTTTACCCAGCGACGTTTTGCAAGTAATTTTATAAAAATTTTTCTTTTATTTGGTAAAATATTTGAATAATAATCATACACTTTATTTAATAATGCTCCATACTTTATTAATATTCTAATGACTTGTTCATTCATTATTACTAAATTACACGAAATAATAGGAGTACCATCAATGAGAATATTTGGATCAGCACCTGATTGAAGTAATAATTCAGCAGTATCATATTGATAAAACCAGAATGCCATATAAAGTGGAGGTTTACCACAATTATTACATTTATTAACATCTGCTCCAAAAGATATACATTTTTTAATTAAATCATAATTTTTATATATAATACAACAATTAAGAAGGGTACATTTATAATCACCTTGTTCTGATATATAATCATTAATGTTAGTTATATTTTTATTTATAACATCATCTGAAGAATATTGACTTTTAGAGTAATTAATAATTTCTTGGAATTGAGTCGCCATACTTTGCTTGTAAAGGTAAGCGGAATTAACTGTTCGTTTGTTTTTTTAAACCCTTTAGAGGGAACCCGAAGGTTTTTTATTTTTGAAATTTTTTTTGGTTTTTTTAAATCAGAAAATTAACAGAACAATAACTCGATTACTTCACTTTCAGAATCAATTTCTTCGATGTCGCGCCAATGCCTCCAGCAATACTTCTTATCACCACGTACGTGTTCGGCGACAATAGCACAGGGATTGCCTTTCATAGTCAAACAACAACAAGCGTGTCTTTCTGGCTCAGTTTCCGGTTCGGAATCAGTTTCTGGCTCAGATTCTGGTTCCGGAAGATTGTTTTCCAGAGCACGGTGAGACCAGCAACAGGTCAAACCCTTGCGAGCATAGTTCTTACACTTCTTGTCGTCGCCCTTGATGACCTGGCAAGCACCATTTGTTGCAGGTGATTGCTTGACTTCAATTTTAATTATTGGTTCCTGAGCGCGATGGATATAACAACACTTCTTTCCAAGCATTGCGTAACCCTTGCACTTCCTGTTTTCAGAACGAGCTGTTGCGATACAATAAACCTTTTTCAACATGTTTGCGCTTGATTTACTTTTTTGTTTTTAAACCCTTTTGGGAAAACCCGAAGGTTTTTTTATTTTGTAAATTTCTTTATTCAATCAAGTTCTCAATGTGATTTCCATGACTAAGTCTGTGTACTAGTTCAACAACTTGTTCAGCTTTTATGCCCTCGCAATCCGTTAAAATAGTACTTACGCAATCAGTTACAACGGAAACAATAAACTTGTTTGCATTTGGTTCGATGAAAATGTGATCCATTTCAAACCAGTAGTCTTCATCCCATTGAAAAGTTTCTGGTTCGTAAATGTTTTCACGAGACCATTTGTCACGCGCTCCTTCGAGGAAGATATAACGGAATTTAGAAACGTCTTCAAGAGCAAAATCCATGTGGAAACCGATCACTCTTTAAAGTATTTCAAACATAGTTTGAAATTATTTCCCCTCAAGGCGACCTAAGAGTAAAAACGAAGTTTTTACGGCGATACAATCATGCCCAAAGGCATGTTTGTATCTTTTAGGGTCCTTTAAATTTGAAATTTTTTTAACTAGAATAAACTGTGAATGCTTCTTTTTGAGTAATAATTTCAATCGTTTTAATATTAACATTTAAAAAACAAAGATGGAGGTGTTCTACTCGAATAAACTTTACAAAACCCTCAATATCGAAACTCCATAAACCATCAATCGACTTTCTCAATCCATACAGTCGTTCATTGTCACTGACTTCAATTCGATTGGAATCATCAAAATCATTCACAAGTACAATAGTTTCGATCAACATTTTAATGGAATCTGGTAACATTTTAGCGATACTTTTTATTTCCCTTTCGGGCAACCTTGAAGGTCCTTTTAATTTGAAAAAAAAATTTAGAATTTTGGTGTGTACTCACGAAACATGGTATCGTTGTCGATTTCATTTATTTTGGTGATCTGGAAATAATCTCGGTACTCTTCTTTAAGAGACTCTTCGTCAAAAGCGGCATCGTGATCGTGATTGATGTGTCGTTTGTAAAGCTTTTCGACGAATATTTCTACAGCATTCTGAGCTTTTTCTTGAGAACTAAAAATTCCATAATTCATGTGTAAACGAAGACCACTGGGGCCACAAGACTCAACGGCAGAAACAATGTAAGGCATTTTTTTTCTTTAAGAGCGAATCTACGATTCGCGGCGTTTCAACTCCGTTGAAACTCTTTAAACCCTTTAAAGCAGCGCCTAAGCGCTAAAAGATTGAAACCCCGTTTCAATCACTTTGCGACGGTTGTGACTGTGTCACAACCCTTTCGGGAAAACCCGAAGGTTTTTTTTAACGGCGATGCCTTTTATTCTGATTCAGATCCAGAACTGCTTGAAGAATCTTCACTTTCACTTTCGGTGTCAGTTGCGCTTGCTTTCAGCGCTTTCCATACTGCTTTCACGAGGTCTTCCTTGTTCTTCTTGGATAATTCCTTGATGTCGATCGCGTTTTCCTTGATGAAAGCCTTGAGTTCCTTGACCGTGAACTTGCTGAGATCAGATTTCTTGACGCAATCCCTGATAGTAGCTGGTTTATCCTTCTTCTTCGGCTCAGCTTTGGGCTTGGCTTTCGATTTCTTGGGTGCAGAATTCTCAACTTCTGCCATCATAAGCTTCAGTTTACTGAGGTGGTTTTCGATCTGCTCGATGCGTTTGGTCATTGAGGCAGGAGACATTAAGAGCAACGGTGCGTTGCTTCCGCTACGCTTTCGCTTATTGATTTTTGTTTGTTAATTCCCCTCAGGGCGACCTCGAAGGTCCTTTTTATTTGTTTTTTTTTTTATTTTTTTTATTTAGAACATTCTACCACCGTACTGCCAGTAAATAGAGCTTATTTGCTCAGTGGTGTTATAATTGCTGAAAACACGCACAATATCGTTTGGATTTTTTATGATCCGTATTTCTGCTGGAAAAATTCCTCTTGATGTTCTTTTCGGTTCAGTTTGAATGTACAGAGGGCCCATTGTGCTGTATACACCAGCATCAATACCGCGCAGAGTATCAAACAATTGCTCATCGAATTTTCCAGAAAAATTCATTGGAAACTGAGTAACAATTTTTGTTTTTAATTCCCCTCAGGGCGACCTTGAAGGTCCTTTAAATTTGTTTTTTTATAAATCCTTACCTGGATACATAGTCATTGTAGAAAAAAATCATGACGTCTCTACCGATAATGTCACCAAGGTAGTAAAACCGTTCTGGTTTAAAACAGTTTGCTTTCTTGTATTTCCAACGTGTGTGTTCTTCCTTTGATGCTTCAACAACTTTGTTGAAAACTTCTAAATTGCTCAGGGAAACCGTAACATTTATAGAAGACATTTCGCTTTTTAAAGTACCGCTTTGCTTAACGTAGTTTGAAATTAATTCCCTTTCAGGCGACCTTGAAGGTCCTTTCATTTTGTAAATTTATTCCATAATCGTTCTGATTTGTGTCCACGGACCTGATTCAGATTCTCGATCAGACCAATAGCAAAATTCGTATAGATTGTTGTAGTTGAAGTTGTAATCAAAACAAAGACCATGACGTAATGCGACCCCATTTTCGTATAAATGACCCTCAAAACGAATGTCTAAATACCAACCACCATTTTCTAAATCATGCTCAAAGTGCTGATTTAAAGAAAATCTATCAGTAACGTACTTGTTAATTTGTGTATTTTTACAAACCAGTTTACCAATTTCAATGTAACGGTTGTCACGGTAAATCAATCTACCACAAGCCAATTTGAGAATGTAGTTGACAATTTCTTTGGGAGTATTTTGCCAGCAAGAATCCATGTGGAAACTGAGAGCAACTTCTTTTTTTAATTCCCTTTCGGGCGACCTCGAGAGTCCTTTTATTTTGTTTTTTTTAATGGTACACGGTGGTTTCCTCATCTGTTTCATGGTTCAATAAAATAACGCTGTTGATGTTCATTGTTTTGATGAACCCAATAAACTGTTCGGTATTAGAAAGAATGACCCTCTCAATTGGGTAACCAAACTCAGCGCAATACTCCCCGTCAGGGCGTATATCAAGAACAAAACCACCCGTGCTTGTTTCAAAAACTAAACTCGTGTTGAGGTAAGACAGTTTAGAAAGCAATGAGACAATGGTAGAAGACATTTGTTTTTGCCCTTAGGGCGACCTCGAGAGTCCTTTTATTTTGTTTTTTTTTATTTTTTTAGTTTTTTATTCGAGTTCTTCGATCACGTCGGCTATGGATTTTGGTTCAAGTAGAGTGTAATTTTCGTCGTATTCATATTCTTCAGTTGTGCAGCTGAGTTTATTTGAAATAGTAATAGTATCTGGGTCGACGTACACTGAATAGTGCTCACTTAAAGTACCACCAAACAGTTTCTTGAGAAATACGTCATGACAGCTGATGTATCCTTCCATCGATTGTATCTCGCTTTCCTCTGTTGTTTTGAAAAACTGAAACTCCGATGTTGAAAAAATATCCTTAGGAATAACACGAGCAATAAACTGATCAGAAAAATGATATTCAGGGTATTTACTGCGAATGTCCGTGATATTTTTAGTGAGATCGTAATCTAATAAAAAAATCTGATCACCACCTGTAAATACAACTTTGCGCTCATAAACAGCATAAAACATCTGTAATCCTTCTCCAGCACCTTCGTGATTATTGTTGTCGATGTGGAAAACCTGACCGTATGGAAGTGACGCAACATCATAATTTTCCATTATGTACCGTGACCCTTGCTCAACAGTCCAAATATCACCGTCGTTGATAATCACAATGGTCTTGATAACAGCGTTGTAATCGATTGCAGAAGACATTTTGCGCTTGAAAACCTGTGAACTTAAGAGCGAATCGTAGATTCGCGGCGTTGTAACGGAGTTACAACTTTTTATTTTTAATTCCCCTTAGGGCGACCTCGAGAGTCCTTTTATTTTGTTTTTTTTTATTTTTTAGTTTTTTATGCCACAGTTTTTACATGAAGCACGCCGCGACAGGACCAGTACCCGGAAAAGGGCGGCCCCACTCGAACATAACGGACAGTTGACCATCTTCCTCAATCTCGCCCTCAACAATAAACGGCTTGCATTGCACCTTGATTTTGTACTTGATTTCAGGGATTTGCTCCTTGAACAACTTGAGTACACCGTAGAGCTCAGTGGGCTTGAGGTACACCTCGACATGACGATCGGACTCCACCATCTCACTCACGTGAAAATTGAAAATTCGTCGTTCCTCCGTGGATTTCCCAGACTCAAAGTTCTCTTTAGCAGTTTGTATCAGGGCACTCATTTGTTGCTTCAGAGAAGACATTAAATTGATTTAATTTGAAAAATTAAATCCCTGTGTGCTTAGATTCTTTGTTAATTCCCTTTCGGGCGACTTCGAGAGTCCTTTTTTTTTGGTTTTTTTTTTACTTGGCTTTGAGAGTACCGACAAAAGGCGCCTCCAAAACGATCTTCATGATCCTCTTGCCGTTGTAGTCACCGCTCACTCCAGAAACCAGAGACTTCTTGGAGAAGGTGTGGATCCTGTGGCGTTCAGCTTTGCTCACTGAATCTGGGAGCATAAAAATCACCTTGCCTTTCTCGTCTCCCTTCAAAAATCTCTTGAGAACCGCGTCAAAAGAGCTCTTCGATGAAAGCAATTCAGCCTTGTTGTCTTCCCAGCTCTTCTTGCTCACCGTGTAAACAACTTTATAGTCGTTCACAACTTGAGCAACTTCCTTGGGGAGATCAGCGTCCTTAATCTGTCCGTTGATAACAGCAGCAAAGAACAACAAACGGATTTGGTCATCAGACATATTGTCCAATTCCTCATCAGTGATAAAGCGAGTAGCAACCATTCGTAAATTACTTTGCGCTTGGTTACAGCTTAAGAGCGAATCGTAGATTCGCGGCGTTTCAACTCCGTTGAAACTCTTTGATAATTCCTTTTCAGGCGACTTCGAGAGTCCTTTTTTTTTGTTTTTTTTTAAGAGCACCGCGGTGCGTTGCTTTCGCTACGCTTTTTACCACTCACCATTGAGTTTCGCGTTCTCCATAAACTCCTTGCGCATAGCATTCAGCTGAGCAAGCTTTTTACCTGCAGCAACCTTTGCTTCCATACCTTTTGCGCTGATATTCAGCTTACGCTTCGGCTTCTCACCGGGCGATAAACTTTCAGCAATTGGCGACGCAACTGGCGGAGCGGGCGCAACAACTGGCGCAGGAACTGTCGACATCGCATTGCGCAACGTTTCCATTTCCTGCATCAGGGTACGGGTCTTCGCGAGAAGGGCGTCGAACTGCTGGGGAGTAAAAGACATTTGTTTTTTGCGTAAATTTAGCTAGTTACTTTTAAGTGAACGAAAGTATTCGTTCTTTTTAATTCCCTTTCGGGCGACTTCGAGAGTCCTTTTAGTTTTGTTTTTTTTTATTAAGGCAACGCCGGTGGCGCTGCTACGCTGCGCTCTTTAGTCGCTGTCAGAATCGGAGCTGTCGTCATCAGAACTGTCGCTAGAACTCTCGTCAGAACTTGAGTCTTGCTTGCGAACTGGCTTCTTTTTTGCAGCAGGCTTTTTCTTCGCCGGCTTCTTGTTCATTTCCAACTTGAGTGCTTTGATATCCTTCTCCAACTTAGCAAGCAACGAGCGTTCCTTAGCAGTAGTCATCGTGGAAACTGAGCAACAAAAAGAGCTTTTTAATTCCCCTTAGGGCGACCTCAAGGGTCCTTTCTTTTTTGGTTTTTTTTAAAACGCCTTCATGTACAAGTACCCAGGCATCGACTTTTCAAGCCACAGCTGAGCGTACTTCTTGGCTAACTGCCTGCACCTGCTTTCGTCACAACCCGAGCAAGTAAACGTAGGCATTTGCGCTATTTTTACTTCCTCGACGGGTTGCTCGACAATCTGCTCGGGGTCCTCGATAACTGAGCACAGTTCGTCTTCCCGGTGAACCCGGCAAAACGCCTTACCAATCATCGCGTGAGCCTTGCAGCGGCGATTCTTCAGAGTAGTTGCAGCGCAGCGGACCATTTGTAAAACGGAAACTCAGAGCAACTTCTCTTTTTAATTCCCCTTAGGGCGACCTCAAAGGTCCTTTCTTTTTTGTTTTTTTACATGATCTTCTCAATGCTCACACCACCGCTATCCTTGCGGATAAACGCAACAACCTGCTCAGCGGTTACGTCCTCCTCAATCGCGGTGACGCAATCGCCCTGGTAAATGGAAACTGACCACAAATTATCGCCAACACTATTTATAATATAGTACTCAACGTAATCCCAGTCCCTGCTGTCATCCCAGACAAATTCCGGAAAATCAGCAGTTTCGTTTTCCACGAAACGAGCACGTGCACCAGCAAGGTACACGCGGGCGCAATCACGAACCTCGGCGACAGTAAACTCCATTTTTTGCGTAAAAACGTAAAGAGACAGACAGTTTACTTACTTTTGTTATTGCCTTTGGGGTGACCCAAAGGTCTTTTTTTTTTTGTTTTTTCTTTTTTTTGTTGCTCGTTTTACCACTCACCGTTGAGTTTCGCATTCTCCATAAACTCCTTGCGCATCGCGTTCAGCTGGGCAAGCTTTTTACCTGCTGCAACCTTAGCCTCCATTCCTTTTGCAGAAATATTCAGCTTGCGCTTCGGCTTCTCACCAGCAACAACCGGAGTCGTGGTTGGAGAAGTAGTCGGAGTACCCACTTTCTGTACAGTTTGCATAACGGCATACTGAACGTAACGCGGGACTGGAGCGTTGTCCGGGAGTTTATCCACGACCTTCTTCAGGTTCTCGATCTCCTTGCGGAGATTTTGAAGCATAAACAAGGTAGCGTCGCACTGCTCGATCACGTTAGCCATTAAGTAATTTAGAAACTGGATAACTTGTTGTTTGTTAATTCCCCTCAGGGCGACTTCGAGAGTCCTTTTGTTTTTGTTTTTTTGTTTACTGTTTACACTGCACGCACAAACACCCACTGCTGCAACGAGTAGTCGTAGTACATCGTAAAGCCGCGTTTTGGTGCAGGAGGAGCGTTCATCTTGTTTGCTAAACACTGGCCGCTGCGAACTAGTGTGTTTTAACTTTTGTTCAAAAGGCTGCTACGCGTTACTACACGTATAGACTACTTTTTAAAATCTCCACAAAACGCAATGGAAGGTATTACGTAATTTGTAAAAAAGACTTCACCGTGATTGCGTAGGTAAATTGGGTACCTGCTGTGCTCAGATTAAGGGCGAGGGGTATCCAAGGCGCTAAAGACTGCACTTTGTGCATTAGTGTAGACCACTTTATGGATAAAACACTACAACGCGTTTTCCATAAACACTGAGTAAACGTGAAAGACTTCAAAGGGTTCATTAAGGTCCTTTAGTTTAGAGCCTAATCACTGCTTGCTCGCTTGCTCAGTTCCAGGGTATCACGAGGTCATGTGGTAAGGTAATTATCAAATGAAAATAATAAATTGTAATTTTTTGCGATGAGTTTCAGGGGAAATGAACAACACTTGCGCGTTTATGGAGAAAAGTCTCGCGAGGTTTTTTCCATACATTTCAAAAAAGTGTAAAATTACATTTCAAAACGTCGAAGAGAACATAAAAAACTTTTTTAAATAATTTTTACTTTACAAGTTTAAGTGGTAAGGTGGTGAGTGGTTAGTGCAAAAAAATTCATTTGAACTTTTCAAAAAAAAAAATTGAAAAAGAACAAAAAAAAATAAAAATTTCCATCTTAATTTAAAACAACTAACCACTCACCACTAACCTTCACTAAATTTATT
>Ga0255088_1000275_pt1 | contig 25708 bp, 22 predicted proteins | sample Colum_Miss_RepB__2_FD_188587 | JGI IMG/M metagenome (GOLD analysis project Ga0255088, IMG submission 188587) | Freshwater microbial communities from Columbia River, Oregon, United States - Colum_Miss_RepB_8d | ecosystem: Environmental > Aquatic > Freshwater > River | place: USA: Oregon...
CGACAGGGATTCCAGCAGCTCAGCACGTGGTGCACCTGCCCGGGGATGGGCATTGCTTCCGCTCAGACGGTCTTCCATACGGTCATTCATGCCATTCGCCATGCTTACCCTGCCTCTCTCTATAACCGTCTGATTTTATTCGACTTATGTATTGTTTGTGTATCATTTGCGCCACATGCCGAAGCAAGCACGGCCTGCATCCCGGAGCCGCTCTGTGTCCGCTGTCTGCATAGACAACGCCACACATGAATAGTTCAAAAAAAATCAATCAGGTTCCAGCAGGTGGCGGATCTTGTTGTCGATCGCTTCCCGCGCCCTGAAGATACGCGACCGCACGGTGCCCACCGGGCAATCCATGATTTCGGTAATTTCCTCGTAACTGAGACCGCTGAATTCACGCAAAGTGAACGCCGTCCTCAGATCTTCCGGTAGTTCCGTAATGGCCTGGTCTATTGCCTTCTTCAATTCATCGCGCTGATGGTTGGACTCGGGATTGTCGTTGTCGGCAAGCGCCACTTGCGCCTCAATCTGCTCTTCATCATCAACATCGAGATCGCTATCCGGTGGACGGCGGCCACGCGATACCAGATAGTTGTTGGCCGTATTGATGGCGATACGATAAAGCCAGGTATAGAAAGCACTTTCACCACGAAAATTGGCCAGCGCGCGGTAGGCCTTGATAAAGGTTTCCTGTGCGATGTCCTCGGCTTCATGTGGATCGCGCACCAAGCGGCCTATCAGGCCCAACAGCCGGTGCTGGTAACGCAGCACAAGCAGATCGAAGGCGTGCATCTCACCTTTGAATACCCGGTCGACCAGCTGTTCGTCGGTTTCTTTACTGCTCGCCCTGGCCAACTGACCGGCTCTCCTGTGTCACTTGCATCGGTCCGGGACCTGCCCGTAACCGTATAACAGCTTTGTAAATACGATCGATTGTACCCGACAAGGTAGAATCATCCTTAAATTGCTCCAGAGCCCGCCTACCAATGATCGAACACCCCTCTCCCGAAACCTGCGATGTACTGATCATTGGCGGTGGCGCTGCCGGCCTCACGCTGGCGCTGCGACTGGCCGGTCACGCCCGGGTCACCATACTGTCCAAGAGTTCGTTGAAGCTGGGCTCCACTTACTATGCCCAAGGTGGAATCGCCGCCGTACTCGACAGTGACGACAGTGAACAGTCACATGTGGAAGACACCCTCGTTGCCGGCGCGGGCCTTTGCCATCGCGATGTAGTCGAATTCACCGTGGGCATGGCGGGCGAATGTATCGCCTGGCTGGTGGATCAGGGTGTGCAGTTCAGCACCAACCAGGAAAATCCACACTCAACAGTGGTCGGCAACTACCACCTCACACAGGAAGGCGGCCACAGCCATCGCCGGGTGATTCATGCAGCCGATGCCACCGGCAAGGCAGTATTCGAAACACTCGCCTCGCGCGTGCTCCAACACCCGAATATCAACTTTATAACCAACAGTGTCGCGGTAGACCTGCTGACAGCGACCAAACTAGGCCGCTCCGGCAACAACGCCTGCCTTGGCGCCTATGTGCTGCAGGAAGATACCGGCAAAGTAATTACGGTGGCAGCACGTTTCACCGTGCTTGCCACTGGCGGCGCCAGCAAGGTCTATCTCTACACATCCAATCCCGACGGCGCCTGTGGCGACGGTATTGCGATGGCCTGGCGTGCTGGTTGTCGTGTCGCCAACATGGAATTCAACCAGTTCCACCCCACCTGCCTGTTCCATGCGCGTGATCGCACCTTCCTGATTTCGGAGGCACTGCGCGGAGAAGGTGCGGTGTTACGTCTGCCGGATGGCAGCCGCTTCATGCCGAGCTACCACGAACTGGCCGAACTCGCCCCACGCGACATTGTTGCCCGTGCCATCGACGCCGAGATGAAGAAAACCGGCTGTGACTGCGTCTTCCTCGATATTTCGCACAAGCCGGTTGATTTCATCAAGGAGCACTTTCCCACCATCCACGCCCGCTGTCTGTCGCTCGGCATCGACATCTGCAAAGAGCCGATTCCCGTAGTACCGGCCGCGCATTACAGCTGTGGCGGCGTAATGGTTGATCGTAGCGGCAAGACTGACCTCGACAATCTCTACGCCATTGGAGAAACCAGTTTCACCGGCCTTCATGGCGCCAACCGTATGGCCAGCAATTCGCTGCTCGAGTGTTTTGTGTTTGCCTTCTCTGCCAGCCAACACATCCTGGCAAGACTTGCTGCCACGCCAATGCCGACAGCGCTGCCGCTATGGGACGAAAGCCAGGTGACCGACTCGGATGAAGACATCGTGATTGCCCACAACTGGGACGAGATACGCCGCTTTATGTGGGATTATGTCGGCATAGTTCGCACCACCAAACGGCTGCATCGTGCGCAACACCGTATTGAATTGTTGCGCAGCGAGATCCATGAGTACTACAGCAATTACCGAATCAGTACACCGCTGCTCGAGCTGCGCAATCTGGCACTGGTGGCAGAGCTCATTATCAATTCAGCGCTCTCACGCCGCGAGAGCCGGGGCCTTCACTACTGTCTCGACTTTCCACACAGGGCTGACTCCGCTGTCGATACCGTGCTGGCGCCCCTCAATGCATCTCAAAGCTGAGATGATGCAGCCAGTCGACTGGCGAGGATGAGATCGACCATCTCCTGCAAAGTGGTCGTTGGCGCCGGACCACGCCGCATAAACCACACGAACAGATCCTGGTCTTCATGCGCCAGCAAATCGCGGTAACACAGTACCTGCTCGGGCATTAGGTGCGGCAGCCGGTATTGCGAAAACGGCACAAGGATCAGATCGAGCTCGAGCATTCCTCGCCTGCTGTGCCAGGCTAGGCGTTTGATTTCTTCGGCGACTGTGCTCATGTGATTGCTCCCTGGATCATTTCAATTTGCTGCTCTTCGTCTGATTTGCAGACGGGCTTGATGCCTGGCCTATAATGTCGTTTTCATCGGCAATTCTACCGGCGTGGACAAACTTTACATGCACAGTTTCGTGATTGGCTCTGATGCTTTCGATGTAGTAACGGTCAGTGGCAAGGATGCGGAACGCTTTCTGCAGGGCCAACTCACCTGCAATGTGTGTGAGCTGGCCAACAATCATTGGACGCACGGCGCCTGCTGCAACAACAAGGGTCGCGTTATCGCCGCCTTCGTGCTGGTGCGCCACCGCGACAATTTCCACCTCTGCATGACACGTGGAGTGGCACCGCTGCTGATCGCTGCATTGCAGAAATTCCTGCCGTTTTATAAATGCACCATGGCACTGCAAGCAGGCAGCTATCACTTGTACGGCCTGGCTGGAGAGTGTGCCAACAAGGTGCGTGCATCCTGCACCGACAGTATCGGCAGCGGAAATACCGCTTTGCTGCAGCCTGCAGGCGATACTGAAGGCTGGCTGTGCTGGCTGGCCGGCGCCAATCCGTGCGCTTTGTGGTGGAGCGCGCAACCTGCTAGTGCCGTCAGCCAGTTGTGCGAATCTGTTGCCGCAGGGACGAACGCTCAATGGGAGGCACTCGGGCTGCTGCGCGGCCTCTACCCGCTCAGCTGGCAGGACAGTGGCGAGTACACGCCGCAGGATCTGCACTTCGACGCGAGCGGCCATGTCAGTTTCAACAAGGGCTGCTACACCGGCCAGGAAATTGTGGCTCGCATGCATTACCGCGGAAAACCCAAGAAGCAGCTCTGCGTGCTCCTGCTGGCATCAACCCCGCCTCAAGATGACGCAAAACCAGTGCTCACCGATGCCACGGGCACCACGGTTGGCACGGTGCTGTTGACACGGCCATTGGGGGAACGCTGGCTGGCGCTGGCACAACTGCCAAGCGATTTCCCTGCAGCCTTCGACACACTGGCATGCGCCGGCCAAACGGCAGTTGCGGGCTGTGAATTCGATGAAACAGTGATCCAGTTATCAACTTTATTTTCTCCATGAAAATCAATGCCAGTTAGGCTGCATTGCGGCCTATAGTCCAGCGATACTGCGATTCCTGCCTGCCTTGCTTTCCATAGTCGCAAGGCCATCGGGTTCGATCGCTGTCGGAGGCGGGTAACAGCTTCAGCAACAGGCTCGAAGGCTTCACCGGCAATGACACGCTGTTTGGCTCTGATGGCGAAGACATCCTGCTGGATACTTCAGGTGACAACTTCCTTGACGGTGGCAACGGCTCGGATGAATTGAGCTTTAACACACTGGCGTACGCATCGAGCGTATCGGTAAACCTGACTGTCACAACACTGCAGGATACCGGGATCGGAATCAGCACTATTGTGAATATCGAACATCTGTCCGGAGGCGCTGGCAACGATATTTTCACAGGGAACTCAGGCAATAACCTCCTGCGTGGCAACGCCGGCAACGACACGTTGTTTGGTGGTGACGATAACGACTTGCTGGATGGTGGCGCAGACACTGACCGTATAGTCGGTGGTAACGGCAACGACACCTATACAGTCAACAACAGTGAAGATTCAGTGGTTGAAAGCGAAGCCGCTAGCAATATTGGTGGATTCGATTTGGTCAATTCGATGAGGGCCAGTTACACCCTGCCGGCCAACGTGGAGAGTGACGCGATCCTCAATACTGGCGCCGCAAACATGTCGGGTAACGGCCTGAACAACACCATCTATGCAGGCAGAGGCAACAACAGCATAGATGGCGGCGGCGGGTCGGATACAGTCAATTATTTAAATGCGACCACTGGCGGTGCGGGCGTCACGGTCAGTCTTGCGATTACTACTGCACAAACCACTGGCGGCTCAGGCGATGACATCCTGCTGTCGATAGAACACCTGTTCGACAGTCACGAGAACGACGTTTTGACCGGTAATGCCCTGGCCAATCGCTTGGACGGCAGCCACGGTAACGATATTTTGAGTGGAGGCGACGGCGACGACACCCTGACCGGAGGCAATGGCAACGACACGCTTACCGGTGGCACCGGCGTCGACAGGTTCCATTTCAGCAGTTCTTTGGATGCTTCGTCCAATGTGGACCGGATTACCGACTTTGTCGCAGGTACTGACAAGATCGTGCTCTCCAGCGAGATTTTTGCTGCGTTCAGGGCAAGCGGAACACTCACTGCCGCCAATTTCCGCAGCGGTGCCGGAGTAACTACTGCGCAGGATGCCGATGACTTCCTGATCCACAACTGGACCACCAACTTCATTCATTATGATGCCGATGGCAATGGTACTGCGCGTTCACCCATACCCTTTGCGCGGTTGGCTGATAGTGATTACAGCACTGTCAGGATCAACGATTTTGAGCTTATTTCCAACGCTGGAGTGGTAGTCGGCAGCACGGGAGGCGACTCTCTTGTCGGCAGCAGCGGCCCCGACCTGCTCGACGGCGGTGAGGGCGGCGAATCCATCAATGGTGGCGATGGCGATGATATTCTGTTGGGCGGTACCGGCAACGATGTCGTAATTGGCGGTCCTGGCATCGATACTGCCAGCTACACCTCTGCCACCAGTAATGCCGTTGCGGAATTGCGCAGGGGCAAAGCCAGCGATGGCCAGGGTGGTAAAGACACTCTCTCGTCAATCGAGAACCTGCAGGGCGGCCCGCAGAACGACATTCTTGTAGGTGATGATGGTCCCAACTTTTTCCGCAGCGAAGGTGGTGATGACATCCTTTACGGCAATGGCGGCAATGACTCCCTGCTCGGTGGTGCTGGCAACGATCTGCTGCGTGGCGGATCAGGCAGCAACTTCATCGACGGTGGCGCCGGCATCGACACCGTTGACTACTCGGCTGAACCGGAAAACGCAGATGTCCGCTTGGGGGAAGGCGTCGCCGACCTGGTCTATCGCGCTACTGATCTGATGGTCAATATAGAGAATGTAATCGGCGGTTACAGCATCGACTATATCGAAGGCAACGCCCTGGCCAACCGTCTCGAAGGTGGCGCGGGTGATGACGACCTGGTCGGTTTGGCCGGCGATGACACCCTTATCGGTGGTTCCGGTAACGACCTGTTGTTCGGAGGACCCGGTCTCGACCTGCTCGTCGGCGGCCGCGGCTCGGACGGATTTGTGTTCAACAGTACGCCGGGCTCATCCAACATCGACCAAATCATCGATTTCGATGCAGCAGTGGACTCACTGGCCTTTGATACCGTGGTGTTTAATGGTGGTGGATGGGGGGCTGGAAAAATTGCTGCGGAATATTTCAGAGCAGCGCCCGACATCAGCCCCACCGTAGCGAGTAGCAGTTTCAATCTGGGCTACAACACCACGACTGGTGTGCTTTATTACGATGCCGATGGAGGCGGGACAACCCATGCTCCACAGGCCATCGTGACATTGATAGGAGTCCCGACTCTCACCGCTGGCGCAACTGGCAACTTATCCAGCTACACCAGCGCCGTCTCAACATGAATCATGCTGCATCCCGAATAATTCTCAGTGGTGACAAGTGGTTACGTCAGTATAATGCGCCCGCTGATTTTAATAACCCGGCATTTTTAACTTAGGAGAGAGATGATGCTCAAAACCAATAAACTGACCCGCGCCATCATGGCTGTTTCGGCTGGCGTGCTGCTGGCAGTAGCTGCCAACGCACAGGAAACCGACAATCGCGCCAACGTCTATCTCGGGGCAAGCAACTACTTCTTTGATAACGAATCCCAGCTGGACAATGAATTTACCTGGATGTTCGGTGGTGAAATGCCCATTGGCACCCGCTGGGGCCTGGGCCTGGAAAACATCAGTGGTCAAGCCGACAGCACCGTCAAGAACTCGGAAAGCGACCTTGCGCTCACCCGCATAGCTGCCAACTACCATCTACTGAAGACCGGCAATTGGCAGCCCTATATCGGCGCCGGCCTTGGTTATTACCGTTTGAAGCCTTCAATGGCTGGCCGCTCGGCTACCGATACAAATATGGATATTGGCTTTGGCGTCAAGCGCTTCTTCAACAACAATTTCTTTGTTCGAGCTGAGGGCCGCCTCTACAACATGCAAGACGAAAATCTGCATGACCATGCAGTCAATCTTGCCTTGGGCTACGCATTTGGCGGTGCTGCCGCCAGCTCCCCAGCCGCCGCTGCGCGCGGCCCGGTTGATACCGACGGCGACGGCGTGCTCGATAGTGCTGATGCCTGCGCCAATACACCGGCTGGCACCAAAGTTGACAGCCGTGGCTGCGAACTCGACAGCGATCGTGATGGCGTTGTTGATTCGAAAGACCAGTGCCCGGAAACCCCGACCACACTGGCTGTTGATGCCAACGGCTGTCCAATCCTGGAAGCCCGTCAGATGCGCCAGGAATTGTTGGTGAATTTCGACACCGACAAGTCTGATGTCAAAGACGAGTTCGACAGCGAAATCGCCCGCTTTGCCCAGTTCATGCGTGATTATGCCAACACCAACGCGGTGATCGAGGGTCACACCGACAGCGACGGCAGTGATGGCTACAACCAGAGTCTGTCTGAGCGTCGTGCGCGCGCAGTGATGAATGAACTGGTCAATCAGTACAATATCCCTGCCACCAGGCTGTCAGCCACGGGCTTCGGTGAAAGCCGCCCGACAGCACCGAACACCAATGCTGAAGGCAAAGAGCAGAACCGTCGCATTGAAGCTGAAATCAGTGTTGAAGTGCAGGGCCAGCGCCCGCGCTGATCGCCAAGTAAGCTGCAATAAAAAACCCGCCATCAGGCGGGTTTTTTATTTGGTCGGAGTGGCGGGATTTGAACCCACGACCCTTTGCCCCCCAGGCAAATGCGCTACCAAGCTGCGCTACACTCCGAAAACTTTCCTGGCTCAGGAGAGGTGCTGGAGCGCCTCTTCGACCTCTTCGATCATTTCTCTCAACTGCTGCCCGCTCATCTGGGCTGCCGTCTGACCGTTCAGCATCACCACGCTGCTTGTTGCATGCACCCCTCGGCCGGCACTGTCCGCTTTGACCGATAATTCGTCCAGCAGTGGGTTGGCAGCACCCGCCATCCGCTGTCTTGCCCCACCGATCGTGAATCCCTGCTCGTACAACAGCGTCCGGATCTGACGAATCAGTATGACATCCTGGCGCTGGTAATACCGCCTGTTGCCACGGCGCTTAACCGGCTTCAGCTGACTGAATTCCTGCTCCCAATAACGCAATACGTGCGGCTTGACCTCGCACAGTTCGCTGACCTCACCAATGGTGAAATAGCGCTTTGCGGGGATCTCAGGCAGTTCAGCGTTATGACTTGGTTCCAGCATAGCTTTCCACCTTTGCTTTCAACTTTTGGCCTGGCCGGAAAGTCACTACCCGGCGGGCCCGTATCGGGATTTCCTCGCCGGTTTTGGGATTACGACCGGGACGCTGGCGCTTGTCCCTCAGGTCAAAATTGCCGAAACCGGACAATTTGACCTGCTCATTGGCTTCCAGCGCTTTGCGCACTTCTTCAAAAAACTGCTCTACCAATTCCTTGGCTTCCCGCTTGTTGAGCCCCATCTCATCGAACAGTCGCTCGGCCATTTCAGCTTTGGTCAGGGCAACAGGAATGGCTTCAGTCATATAACCTTCTAGGGGCAACTTGCTGCTGTTTAACAGCGGACAAAGCTTGGCAGCGTGGCGTTTCCAAACTTAAGAAACTACCTTAACTCTGCATTAAATTTGGCTTCTAGTGCCTTGATACAGCTATCAATTATCGGGTTTATATCGTCATCGGCTAGCGTGCGCGAAGCATGTTGAAAGGTCAAGCCCAAGGCCAGACTTTTTTTGCCATTGCCGATGTTTTCCCCTTGATATACATCGAAAAGTACGAGGCTCTGCAGTGAATCACCAGCGGTTTGGGTCAGAATATCGAGCACCGCTTGTGCAGAAACTTCCTGCGCCACAACAACAGCAAGGTCGCGCCGAACCTGCGGAAAGCGTGACAACTCGCTGACAATCGGTATCGCAGCCATCCGCAACAGCGCAAAATCAAGCTCAGCAAGGTAGACTTTTCCAGGTATATCAAGTGATTGCTGCAATAAAGGGTGTAATGCCCCTACCCAGCCGACAACCTGCCCCTTGCGTTCAATTCGGGCAGTTTGGCCCGGCTGCAATGCTTTGTGGACCGCTTCCTTGAACTCGAACTCGGTTCTGACATTGGTCAATGCCAGCAGCTCTTCTATGTCACCCTTGATGTCGAAGAAGTCTACAGTTTGGGAGCTGGTAGCCCACTGCTCTTCGGCGCCGGCTCCCCACAAGATACAACTTACTTTAATTTTCTGCTCTATCTCATTGTTTTTATTTACAAATGAAAGCCCACTTTCGAATGCGCGCAAACGAGTAACTTGTCGATTCTGATTATGCTTGAGCGTCTTCACAAGACCTGACCATAAGTTGGTCCGCATAACTGCAAGGTCCTGCGAGATAGGGTTGGCCAGTGCGGTGGGCTTGCCACCTTCGCCGAGTACCTCCTCCAGCTCGGAATCAACAAAACTATAAGTCACCACTTCCTGATAGCCCAATGCAGTCAAGCGGGAACGCAGCTTGCGCATTCCAATCTGACTCTCTACCTGCCCGCGCAATGGCAAGCGGGCCATCGGGCTGTTGACAGGCAAATTGTCATATCCACTGATCCGGGCCAACTCTTCGATAAGATCGGCCTCAATACGGATGTCAAAGCGCCAGGAAGGCACACTGCAGGACCATCCTTCGGCACTGACCAACTGCGGCACAATCCCCAGCCGGCCCAGTATTTCCTCAACGGTGTTGTCTGACAGGCTGGCACCCAGCAGACGTTGGATGCGATCACGGCGCAACGTGATGGGAGCAATTACCGGGACTGCAGCTTCCGCTACGATCACCGGACCCGGCTGCCCTCCTACCAGCTCGAGGAGCAGTTGTGTGGCCCGCTCCATTGCCAAGGCTGGCAGGTTGAAATCGACACCACGTTCATAGCGATGCCCGGCATCGGTATGCAGGCCGTAACGACGTGCACGACCGGCTATTGCCAATGGGGCAAAAAAGGCACTTTCGAGGAATATGTCGGTCGTAAGTTGACCAACCGCACTCGCCTTGCCCCCCATTACTCCAGCCATTGCGATTGCGCCAGCCTGATCCGCAATAACTAGTACATCAGGGTCAAGTGCGACTTCCTTGCCATCAAGCAAGATCAGTTTCTCATCTATCTTGGCACGGCGAACGCGAATGTCGCCCTGCAGCTTGTTGAGATCGAATGCGTGCATGGGCTGCCCGAACTCCAGCAACACATAATTGGTGACGTCGACTACCGGCTCGATGCAGCGCAGCCCGCAACGTCTCAGCTTTTCCTGCATCCACAGTGGTGTTTCAACGTCAGTCCGGATATTGCGGATTACTCGCCCCAGGTAACGCGGGCAATCTGCTGCAGTTTCCAGCGTCACACCCTTGGTATCGGGCACGGTAGGGACCACCGGCGTGATGGCGGGTCCTACTACTGGCGTAAGAGTCAACACTCCTACTTCGCGCGCAAGTCCGGCAATACTGAGGCAATCCCCACGGTTCGGGGTCAGGTTTACTTCAGCCAACTGGTCGTCAAGCTGCAGATAGTTGTTCAGGTCGACACCAACAGGAGCTGCGAGAGGCAACTCCAGCAAGCCTTCGGCTGACTCTTCCATTCCCAATTCAGCGGCTGAGCACAACATGCCATGTGATTCAACGCCACGTAATTTGGCGCGCTTGATCGTGAGTTCGTCGCCAAGTTTGGCGCCGACTTTTGCAAACGGAACCTTCAGCCCAGCGCGCACGTTGGACGCGCCACACACCACCTGGAAAGTTGTCGTACCATCGGAAACGGAGCAGACATTGAGCTTGTCGGCATCAGGATGACGTACAACTGCAAGCACTTCCCCGACCACTACATTGCTTACAGCAATGGCGGCAGGTTCGGTTGCTTCAATCTCCAGTCCAGCCATCGTCAGCAGGCGCATCAACTGCTCTGAGCCAACCACCGGATCTACCCATTCCCGCAACCAGCGTTCACTGAATTTCATTGCATGTTTCCCGTGGACACCTAGCTGAACTGCTGCAGGAAACGCATGTCATTCTCAAACAACAGACGTAAATCCTTGATCTGGTAACGCAGCATCGCAAGGCGATCGACGCCCATGCCGAACGCGAGGCCGGTGTATTTTTCGGGATCTACATTGGAACAGGCCAGCACATTGGGATGCACCATTCCGCAGCCCATGATTTCGAGCCAACCTGTTTGCTTGCAAACACGACAACCCTGGCCTTTACAGGCCACACACTGCACATCGACTTCCGCAGACGGCTCTGTAAACGGGAAATACGAAGGCCGGAACCTCACAGCAAGTTCCGCTTCGAAAAACGCCTGCAGGAATTCAGCAATCAGGCCCTTGAGATCGGCAAAACTGACATTTTCATCAATCAGCAAACCTTCTACCTGATGGAACATCGGTGTATGCGTCATATCGGAATCGCAGCGATAGACGCGGCCCGGGCAGATTATGCGGAATGGCGGCTTACGGCTTTCCATCACTCGTACCTGCACCGTCGAAGTATGGGTTCTCAGCAAGGTAGTTGCATCGAAGTAGAATGTGTCATGCATGGCACGCGCAGGATGGTGCGCCGGAATATTGAGTGCACCAAAGTTATGGTAGTCGTCCTCAATCTCGGGACCCTCAACCACCTCAAAGCCTGATGCACCAAAGATGTCTTCGATTCGCTCTATTGTGCGTGTGACAGGGTGCAGGCCACCGGCCCTGCGGCGGCGGCCTGGCAACGTTATATCAACTTTTTCCTGAGTCAGTTTACGTGCAGCTTCGGCCTGATCGAGCTGTTCCCTGTGAAGAGAGATTGCTTCTAGCACCTGCAGCTTGGCGACATTTATGGCAGCACCCGCAGCAGGACGCTGATCCGCAGGCAATGCACCCAGCGACTTCAATTGTTCGGTGAGAACACCTTTCTTGCCAAGATAATGCACACGCAACTGGTCCAATTCATCTGCAGAACCGGAAGCAGCTATAGTATCGAGAGCCTCCTGTACGGAGGTAGCAAGGGTATCCATCGGAATTCCAGCGATTCCGCCACCGATTCACCGGTGGCGGGACCGAACCACATCAAGCCAAAGCGGCCTTGGCTTTGGCGACAACTGCTGCGAACGCATCCTTGTCATGCACAGCCAAATCTGCCAGTACACGACGGTCAATTTCAATACAGGCTTTTTTCAGGCCGGCAATCAACTGACTGTAGGTAATGGCATTCACGCGAGCCTGGGCGTTGATACGGGTAATCCACAATGCACGGAATACACGCTTCTTTACCTTGCGATCCCGATAGGCATATTGGCCGGCTTTGGTTACTGCCTGCTTGGCAACCCGGAAAATACTGCGACGGAAGTTGTAATAACCTTTTGCTTGCTTAAGGACTTTCTTGTGCCGACGGCGTGCGGTGACGCCACGTTTTACACGTGCCATTGTTACTTACCTCAATGAATTTGGTTGGATATCAATCTTCACGGAACATGCGTTTTACGCGGCCCACATCGGACTTGTGTACGGCCGAGGTGCCACGCAGCTGACGCTTACGTTTCGTGGTCATTTTGGTAAGGATATGGCTCTTGAAAGCGCTTTTGCGCTTGAAACCGGATCCGGTTTTCTTGATGCGCTTTGACGCACCACTGTGAACTTTCATTTTGGGCATTGTCGTACTCCGCATTAAGACCAGTCACTACGGAGACCAGTCTTCAGTTTGATTGATAGCAATAGCTCACCCTCCGCTTCTTGCGGGTCGACCAAGTCAACACACAGGAAAGGTTTGCGAGTTACGGCTTCTTCTTTTTACCGGGGGCCAGCACCATGGTCAGTTGACGACCTTCCATTTTGGCTTCCTGCTCTACTGTTCCGAATTCAGCAAGGTCCACTTTCAGACGATGCATCATTTCGGCCCCGATTTCCTGATGTGCCATTTCACGACCGCGAAAACGCAGAGTTATCTTGGCCTTGTCACCATCAGTAAGGAAACGGATCAGGTTGCGTAGTTTTACCTGATAGTCTCCTTCTTCCGTCCCTGGGCGAAACTTCATTTCTTTTATTTCAATTACTTTCTGCTTCTTGCGATTGGCAGCACGCTGCTTCTTCAGTTCGAAGACATGCTTGCCATAGTCCATGACTTTGCAAACGACAGGATCAGCTTCAGGCGATATGAGAACCAGATCCAGTTTGGCAGCGCGAGCTGTCTCCAACGCTTCCTTGATGCTGACGACACCTTTCTGGGTTCCGTCATCAAGGATCAGTCTTACCTGTGCCGCGTCGATCTCCTCATTGATGGGAGAGCGTTTGCTTTTGTCATTTTCCCGCTTGTTAATAGCCATTACCTCGCCTTGAAAATCTTTCTGGACAACCCGTTCGATCCAGTCGCTTACTCTGGCAGCCGCCCCAAACGCGCAACGTCCTGCTGTAAATGCTGGATGAAGCTGTCAATGGTCATGACCCCGAGGTCTTTGCCAGTCCTGTCACGCACTGCGAGAGTGCCCGCTTCCACTTCCTTGTCGCCAGCTACCAGCAAGTACGGAATACGCTGAATCGTATGCTCGCGGATTTTAAAGCCGATCTTTTCATTTCTCAAGTCAGCTTCCGCGCGGAAGCCGTTGTTTTGCAAGGATTTCACAACACTTGCACAGTAGTCGGCCTGTTTATCAGTGATATTCATCACCACTACCTGCTGGGGAGCCAACCAAGCGGGGAAAGACCCCTCGTAGTGTTCGATCAGGATGCCGATGAAACGCTCGAAGGAACCAAAAATAGCACGATGCAACATCACAGGCACATGGCGGGTGTTGTCCTCAGCCACGTATTCGGCGCCCAAACGACCTGGCATCGAGAAATCTACCTGGATCGTGCCACATTGACGGTTACGCCCCATGCAATCTTTCAGTGTGAACTCAATCTTGGGCCCGTAGAAGGCTCCCTCGCCCGGCTGCAGATCCCACGGCCGGCCGGTATTATTCAGCGCAGTTTCCAGCGCCTTTTCGGCTTCATCCCAGATCTCATCAGCACCAACCCGATTTACCGGGCGGGTGGACAGTTTGAGTGTGACATCGGTAAAGCCGAAGTCGTTGTAAACCTGTTCTACCAGGGCAATGAAGCTGGATACCTCAGTCTGGATGTCTTCGCGCGCGCAGAAGATATGGGCATCATCCTGTGTAAAGGAACGAACACGCATCAGTCCGTGCATGCTGCCGGATGGCTCATAGCGATGACAGGCGCCGAACTCGGCAAGGCGCAGCGGCAGATCACGGTAACTTTTAAGTCCCTGATTGAATACCTGTACATGACATGGGCAATTCATCGGTTTGATCGCATACATGCGGTTGTCTGACTCAACGCTGAACATTTCGTCCTTGAATTTCTGGGCGTGGCCGGATTTTTCCCACAGTGTGTAATCGACCAATTGCGGCGTATTGATTTCCTTGTAGCCGTTGATTTTCCAGATTTCCTGCATGTAATGCCTGATTATCTGATATATGGTCCAACCAGCGGGATGCCAGAACACCATACCGGGAGCTTCTTCCTGGAAATGGAACAGATCGAGCTTCTTGCCGATCTTGCGATGATCGCGACGCTCGGCTTCCTCAAGCATGGTCAGATAGCTTGTCAGCGCCTTTTTGTCTCCCCAAGCGGTGCCATAGATACGCTGCAACATCGCATTGCGTGAATCACCACGCCAGTACGCACCAGCGACCGACATCAATTTGAAGGCCTTGATATGGCCGGTAGATGGCACATGCGGCCCACGGCACAAATCAATGAATTCGCCTTGACGGTAGAACGACAACCCTTGTTCAGATGGGATACCGGAGATGATCTCGACTTTGTATTTCTCACCCATACTTTCAAACAGGGCTACAGCATCATTGCGTGTCATCAATGAACGGTCGACACGAATATCGGCACTGACCAAACGCTCCATCTCTTTCTCGATGGCTGCCAGATCTTCTGGTGTGAACGGGCGTTCAAACGCAAAGTCGTAAAAGAAGCCGTTTTCGATTACAGGACCAATTGTTACCTGCGCGGCCGGGAACAAGTTCTTCACTGCATTCGCCATCAAATGCGCGCAGGAGTGGCGGATGACATCAATACCGTCAACGTCACGCACAGTGATAATGCTGACTGCCGAATCCCGTTCTATCAGAAAGGAAGTATCAACCAGCTGACCGTCTACTTTCCCGGCGAGCGCCGCTTTGGCCAAGCCCGGACCGATGGATTCAGCAAGCTGTTGTATGGATACGGCGGCAGCAAATTCACGCTTGCTGCCATCAGGTAACGTGATAGCAATCATTTTTGTATGTCAAAAAGTGGTAGGCACGACCAGGTTCGAACTGGTGACCTCTACCATGTCAAGGTAGCGCTCTAACCAACTGAGCTACGCGCCTGCTTCAACTCGGAATTACCGTCCACCGGGAGGAATTTCCCTGCCGAACGGGTTGCCTCATGAGCAAAAAGGTTCGCGATTATATTGGGCAAGTGGTGAAACTACAAGGAATCGCCAGACTCTTGACACTGATTGCACCAATGCCTCCAAACACCCAGCCTACAGCATCAGCAGTGCCTGATTAAGACGGGCCAGTTCGTCCCGAACAGCAGCAGCTTCTTCGAATTCAAGGTTACGGGCATGTACGTGCATCTTGTCTTCCAGTTTGCTTATCTGCTGTTTCAACTCGGCCCCGGAAAGCATGATGTTGCGCTTGTTGCCCTTTCCCTTTTCTGCGCGGCCAGCCCCGGCGTTGGCCCTGGTTGCAGCAGGCTCGGATACTCCTCCCAGTTCCAATGTCTCCGAAATCGCCTTGCGCACGCTGCGCGGGGTTATGCCGTGCACTCGGTTGTATTCAGTCTGTATCTGTCGACGTTCGAGCGTGACTGCGATAGCCCGCTCCATCGAACCGGTCATCCTGTCGGCATAAAGGATCGCCTTGCCGTTGAGATTGCGCGCCGCCCTGCCAATGGTCTGGATCAGCGATCGCTCGGAACGCAGGAAGCCTTCCTTGTCAGCATCAGTAATTGCCACCAATGACACTTCCGGTATGTCCAACCCCTCGCGCAACAGGTTGATACCCACCAGCACATCAAAGACTCCGAGCCGCAAATCACGCAGGATTTCCATACGCTCAACAGTATCGATATCAGAATGCAGGTACCTCACCTTGATTCCGTGATCGGCAAGATAGTCGGTAAGATCTTCTGCCATGCGCTTGGTCAACACTGTTACCAGCACCCTTTCGCTCACAGCAATCCTGCGTTTGCATTCAGCCAGAAGGTCATCCACCTGATGCAGCGCCGGTCTCACTTCTGGTTCCGGATCGATAAGGCCGGTGGGGCGCACCACCTGCCGTACCAGTTGTCCCTGATGCTGCTCCTCATAGGCGCCAGGCGTGGCCGAGACAAAGATCAATTGCGGCGCCAATGCTTCCCACTCTTCGAAACGCAGTGGACGGTTGTCGAGTGCAGACGGCAGTCGAAAACCATATTGCACAAGTGTTTCCTTGCGTGATCTATCTCCTTTGAACATCGCGCCAACCTGCGGGATTCCCACATGGGATTCATCCACCACGACAAATGCATCCACCGGCAAATAATCGAATAGTGTCGGCGGCGGTTGACCAGACTCCCGCCCCGACAAATAGCGCGAATAATTTTCGATACCTGTGCAATAGCCCAATTCCTGGATCATCTCCAGATCGAACTGAGTACGCTGTTGTAAACGCTGGGCTTCAACCAGCTGGTTGTTTGCTTGCAGCACCAGCAGACGTTCACGCAACTCCACCTTGATCTCATCGACTGCACGCAGCATCCGGTCGCGCGGCGTTACGTAATGCGACTTCGGAAATACTGTCAGCTCGCGCTCCCGGCTCTGGATCGCACCGGTCAACGGATCGAAATACGCCAGACTTTCAATTTCGTCATCGAACATTTCCACACGAATTGCACTGACATCGGATTCGGCCGGAAAAATATCAATAACATCTCCCCTAACACGATAGTGCGCACGATGCAGATCCATCTCATTACGGGTGTATTGCAGCTCTGCCAGTTTTTTCAACAAGGTTCGCTGATCAAGTTTGCTGCCAACCTTGAGCTGTAACACCATATCGAGATATGCAGTCGGATCGCCCAGACCGTATATGCACGACACTGTCGCCACCACCACTACATCCCGGCGCTGCAATAGCGATTTCGTCGCCGACAATCGCATCTGTTCGATATGCTCGTTGATGGTGGCATCTTTTTCGATGTAGGAATCAGACGACGGCACATAGGCTTCCGGCTGGTAGTAGTCGTAGTACGAAACAAAATACTCAATGGCATTCTCCGGAAAGAATTCCTTGAGCTCTCCATAGAGCTGGGCTGCAAGAGTTTTGTTGGGAGCCATCACCAGACACGGCCGTTGTGATTGCGCAATCACGTTGGCAATCGTGAAGGTTTTGCCAGAGCCGGTCACACCCAGCAGGGTCTGCGCTGCCAGACCATCGGAAAGTCCATCCAGTAATTTCTTGATAGCCTGCGGTTGGTCGCCTGCCGGGGGGAACGGGGAACGAAGGTTGAACTGTTGACTCATGCTGCAGATTCCCACGCGCATCCAAAAACGGAATTCTAAGTCACTCCGCGAGTCAGGTCATGACAAGCATTGGAGGGACATGTGGCCCGGGTTTTTCGCTGAAGGCCGGTTGACCTCCCTGATATTTCTCATTACCATGCTCCGCTCTGAGATTGCTGCAATCGCCGTGCATTTCTGCAAGTTAGCGCTGCTGCCCAATAGCTCAATGGTAGAGTAGGTGACTGTTAATCACTTGGTTCCTGGTTCGAGCCCAGGTTGGGCAGCCAATCTCATTTTCGTTTACGACTCGAGTTGTTCCGACAAGACCTGCGCACTGGAATTGAGTGACTGGATCGACTACCGCGGGCACTTCTGAACTCTATCCTGCTTTGCTTCTCGTCCTTCCTCCAAAGTTCTCTGCTTGATCCATGATGCATTTGCTGTGTTGATTGTTACGCTTTGAACAAGGGGAGCACATTGGCTTTGCGGGATTCAAGCGGATGGCCAGAAATTGCAATTTCGAATAGTGGATCACACGCTGCTTCTTTCGAAACAAAGCCGCCAATAGCTTCAGACAACACGTCACGAATTAAGCTGTGGTCCATTTCCAGACAGGCCGCATCAAGTCTGGCCAGCAATATTTCGAGTTTCTCCCACGACAGGAAATCCTCTTCTGCCCGCATGATCTTGGGATGGTCGGTACCGGTGACCTGTTCGCCTATCAGCAGCTCCTCATACAGTTTCTCGCCCGGACGCAGGCCGGTGTACTCAAGAGCAATATCGCCATTGGGTGTACGCTCGTCACGCACCATGAACCCCATCAAATGAATCATTTTGCGTGCGAGGTCAACAATGCGCACCGGCTCGTTCATGTCCAGCACAAATACATCACCACCTGATGCCATTGAGCCTGCCTGTATCACCAGTTGTGCAGCTTCCTGCACCGTCATGAAGTAGCGCGTAACTTCAGAATGGGTCACGGTAATCGGCCCGCCATGTGCGATCTGTTTCCTGAAAAGCGGAACCACTGAGCCTGACGATCCCAATACATTGCCAAAACGGACCATGGAGAATCGGGTACCTTTCTCACGTGCAGCCAGCGACTGCAGTATCTGCTCAGCAAAGCGCTTGGTCGCCCCCATTATATTTGCCGGCCGTACTGCCTTATCAGTCGAAATGAAAACAAAATTTTCAACGGCAAACTTCGCGGCTGCTTTCGCGAGCACTTGGGTTCCGAAAACATTGTTTCTCACACCCTCCACTACGTTCTTTTCCACCATCGGCACCTGCTTGTAAGCAGCAGCATGATAGACAGTACGCACGCTGAACTTCCTCAGTACATGTTCGACAAGCGCCTGGTGACACACCGAACCAAGCAACGCAGTAATTTTTATTTCTTTGCCTTCTTCCAGCAGACTGAGCATTTCACGCAGTTCGTTTTCAATGGTGTAGAGGCCGTACTCAGAATTGTCGAGCAGTATCATATGACTTGGGCGTAGCTTGATGATCTGCCTGCATAGTTCGGAACCGATCGACCCCCCTGCTCCTGTAATCAGCACATTGCCGGACTCTATGCATGCAACCATCAATTGCGGATCTGGCGGGACGATATCCCTCCCAAGCAGATCCTCAATATCGATATCACGGATTTCGTCAACTCTTACCTTGCCCGAAACCAAATCGAATAGGTCAGGCACAGTGCGGACATGAACGGGCAGTTTTTCCAGATTGTTGAGAATTTGCTTACGCTCGGCATGGGTTGCAGAGGGAATGGCAAGAAGGATCTGACGCACCGAGAAATTCTCGATCAACTCACGCAGCGATAATGGCGCATATACCCGTATGCCGTGGACTGTATTGCCTATACGGCCTTCGTTGTCGTCAATAAATGCCACTGGCATGTATTGATCACTGTTAACTATGGCTGCCACCAATTGCATGCCGGAACTGCCAGCACCATAGATGATAACCGGCTCACGCGGGCGAAAGTTCTGCATCATGCTGCGCATGGCCAACTTCACCGCAAAACGTACACCACCAATCATCAGCAGCGTCATCATCCAGAACACCAGAATGGCTTGCCCGGGAAAATTGAGCGCGCCTGTCAGGTATACCGCGCAGGTCGATACCAGTGTGCTTAGTGTGATTCCCTTGAGTATAACCAGTACGGACTGCAGCCCCATATACAACAGCACAGTGCGGTACAAACCAGCAGTATAAAAAATGACCACGCTGCTGAATGCGCAGAAAAGGAAGTAGGTGACGAAATCACCAATCGGACTATTCGAGAAGTATTCCGGGCTGACAAGTATCACTGACAGCCACAGCGCGAACATGATGCATCCTGCATCCACTACCATGAGCAAAACCTGCTTCATGGTTCGTGAAAATTCCAGTGCACTGATTTTCATCGGTTCTTCCTCCTGCTCCGACTTAGCCACCCCGATACATCCATGCCAAAATATAGCAACTCTTGTCGAACGCACTGCTCGCTTATTGCACTGCTGCGTTGCCTCTCCACGTTCAGTCTTGGACATGCATATTTGCATGCTTGTGCCGTACCACTACCACTACAACGACAAGCGGAAGCCAAGCTACTACCAGCAGGGTGGGGCCCAGGGACGGCAGGCGGGTAGCCAGTAATGCCATCGGCAACAGCCACAACAAGTTGATACAGGCATTACACACCGCAACCAGCCCATGACTATTCCAAAGCACTGCAAGCAATTGATAAGCATGGGTCTTGTGGGGATGGTACCACACGGCTCTTGCCAGCAACCGCCCCAAAAGGGTGGTGATACTGTCCACCACAAACGTACCCGGCAATATCAATAGTGCCCACCAATCGAGTTCAAAGTGCTGAACTTGCAACAGCCCGCAAACAGTTATCGCGAACGCAATGAAATAGCTCCCCGCATCTCCCATGAATATTTTGGCACGCGGCAAGTTGAACCAGAGAAAGCCACTAGTAGCCACGCCAAGCCCCAAGGCTGACAAGTCTGCGCTTCCTCCACCTGACAACGCAGTGACAAGGGTCATGCCGATGCATAAAAAAACAGCTTCAGAAGCTGCAAGCGCATCTATTCCGTCCATGAAATTGAACAGATTGATCCACGCCACCATTATCAGTGAAGCCAAAAGCGCCAACCAGACGCCGGACAAGGCTACACCGACACCAAACTGCAAGGCAGGCAACTCCGAAAGGAAGGGCCACATGGCCATTACGGCTGCAATCTGCAACACAAGGCGGAGGCCTGCTGGCAAACTGAAAAGATCATCAAGCAGGCCTGTCAGCAACAACATACAACCGGCAAAAAGCAACCACCATCCGCCTGCTCCAAACAATGTTTGATCCCACCACAGGTAGCACAGAAATCCGGCAGCAACTCCGATTCCGCCACCACGCGGCGTGGGAATCTGGTGTGAGCTCCTGGTATTGGGGTGATCGACCCAGCGATGCTGATGCGCAAGCCAACACCAGATGCCTGTAGTCAGGCAGGCAGCAACAAAAACCATCGCTAGTTGCAGGATGAGGGGCATGAATTCCGGGGTAGTCGCAGTAGGCACATAGGCACCGGAATTCTATTCTGCGACGCGGCCAGCGCAAACAGTAAAGGCGTCTTTCGACGCCTTTACTGTTTGCTTTCTTTAGTCGATCTTGATGCGATCGCGGTTGGTAGTCAGCGTAGATTCGCCAATTCCGTTTACATCCAGCAACTGATCAATGCTGGTGAATGGACCATGCTCCTCGCGGAATTGCACGATGGCTTTGGCCTTGGCTGCCCCCACCCCCACCAACACATCAGCAATGATTTGCTCATCGGCCATGTTGATATTCACTTGCTGCACAACATCTGACTTTTGGGGTTCCTGCGCCAAAGAAACCGCCGGCGTGCTTGCCAACAGCATCGTGACACTGCCAGCAAGCAAAAGATTGAATGCGTACTTTGTGAATTGACTGCTCATATTGTGTTCCTCCATGAATGATTGGCAGCGTGAATGCTGCCACCACAACATAGCAGAGACTTCAGAATTTGCCCTGGATTTCTTGCTGGATTGATTTGAGCTTCGCCAGAGGATCAGTGGCCTGCGTCACCGGGCGGCCAATCACGAGATAGTCACTCCCCATTGCAAGCGCACTTGCTGGAGTCTCGGTGCGCTTCTGGTCACCTGCACTGTCACCAGCTGGCCTGATGCCCGGCGTGACCAGCAGGAAGTCATTACCGAGTTGTTGCCGAAGCGGAGTGATCTCGCGCGCCGAACAGACTACACCGTGCATGCCTGAGTTGCGGGCAAGCGTAGCAAGTCTTACTACCTGCGACTCCGGCGTTGCCGGCACACCGGTTTCAGCCAGATCCTGCGCTGACATGCTGGTCAACACGGTGACAGCAATCAGCAGTGTCGATGGATGTTCACCCAATGCTTTTCTCGCTGCTTCCATCATTACGCGGCCACCGCCGGCATGTACGTTTACCATCCATACTCCGAGATCGGCAGCAGCAGCCACTGCGCCAGCAACGGTGTTGGGGATGTCATGGAACTTGAGATCGAGAAAAATTTCGAAGCCGGTCTTGCCTATTTGCTTTACCAGATCAGGTCCATAACGCGTGAACATTTCCTTGCCGACTTTGACGCGACAAAGCGTGGGATCAAGTTTTCCCAGCAGTTCAAGTGCGGCACGAGAATCAGGAAAATCGAGTGCAACAATGAGAGGTTTGCTGTTTTTCATAACGGTGTCGACATATCCTCATGTTGGTAACTGATACGATCATCGAGCGGCTTCACCATGCCCCAGCGACCGCAACCCGGGCAGAGCCAATGCATGCTCTTGAGCTCAAAGCCACAATTCTCGCACCGATAATGCGGCGAGTTCTGCAGATGCTGGCCCAACAGACTGGAACCCAGTTCCAGCACTTTTACCTTTGTACTGGTGTCACCCCGGACTGCCAGTGCCATCGCCTGCGCAAGCAGCGACAGCGAAGGCCGCGCTTTTAGTTGTGGCAGCAGGAAACCCAGCACTTCGTCTTCGCCATGTGCATTGGCAATGCCCGCCATACTGTCGAGTATCTGGCGTGCTTCATTGCTGTGTTCAGTGCCTTCTTCCGCCAATGCTGCCACTTGCCGTTCAAGGCCGGCTTTTTGCAGGCTGCTGCGTAGCTCCTGTCCCGCTTCGTGTGCAAATGCAGGATCAAACTGGCTGACTTTCAGCAGCATCTTCATTGCTTCCCGCGGCGCACCTGCCAGGGATTCCAACCGGCCCTGCATCAAATAGATCCGCACGTTATGACGACATATCTGCTGCGCTTTGATCAACTCGTCCCGTGCGACATCAAGTTGCATCATCTTCAGGGCAATATCGGCCAGCTCACAATGGAAATGCGAAGCTTGCAGCTGTATTTCCTGCCTCCGATGTGGCGGGCATATCTTCTGCAATTCGCTTGCGGCCCGTAAAGCCTGCTGCCACTCCCTCTCTTTCTGGAACACGCTGATAGCCAGCCCAAGCACTACTTCACGGATGGCAGGCGGTGCATTTGCGAGTTCTTCCAGTAAGCGTTCTGCACGATCAAGCAGACCCGCCGAGATGAAGCTTCTTGCCAATTGGATTTTGATTTCACACTGTTCACGTCCAGAGAAATTGCCGATTTCCAGCAGTTGCTGATAGTGGGAAATGGAGCGGTCGACTTTGCCGCGACGACGCAGGAGCGTACCCAGCGCCAGGTGCGTCGCCAGTGTGTCGGAGTTGATCTCCAATGCTTCGATGAAGATGTCGATCGCATCATCCGGCTCATCGTTGAGCAGGTAATTGAGACCAACGAAGTAGTCCTGCTGTGAACTGCGTTTGAGACCGGGAAACTGATGGAACCGGGTGCGATAACCTGCCAGCCATGCAAGCCCTATGGCTACAAGAACCAGCAGAAAGGAAAAAAACGAAGTGGGCTGTTCCATGGTGTGGCGCTTTTCAGCGTGTACTCATCAACCGTCGACGGACGCGGAACTGCCGGAATACCGGGCTGTTCAAGCGAGCTATTCAATATTGGCGTTGACCCTGTCGCGCAGCTCTTTACCGGGTTTGAAATGCGGTACGTACTTGCCACTCAGAACCACTGGTTCACCGGTTTTGGGATTACGGCCAGTTCTGGGCTCGCGGTAATGCAGTGAAAAACTGCCAAAACCACGGATTTCGATGCGACCACCATCTGAAAGCACATCGGTCATATAGTTAATGATGGCCTTGACTGCCAGTTCAATGTCTTTGGCCGACAGTTGGGTATGCCTTGCAGCAATTTGTTCGATTAGTTCAGATTTTGTCATAACTATCCTTAAGCGATCCCTTAAGTAATCGAGCTTACTGGCTTGAACCCCGCTCCGTCCGGTTGAACGAAGCAGGATTCCTGCTTGCAACTTGCCAACCGCAGGAGGGTCACTGGCCATCCAGTGCCCGCCTCCAGGTTATTTACTCTTTGTTCATCTTCGCCTTGATCAGATCGCCCACGGTAGCCGGCGCCGCAGCACTCATCTTGTTATTGTGCTCTTTGACCGAGTCCTTTTCCTCTTCGACTTCCTTCGCCTTGATGGAAAGGCCCAGTACGCGGTTCTTGCGATCAACGTTGGTGATCATCAGTTCCAGCTTGTCGCCAGCGTTGAGCACATTACGCGCATCTTCAATGCGATCACGGCTGATTTCGGAAGCTTTGAGTACGCCTTCCACACCTTCTGCCAGCAAGATGACTGCTTCCTTGGCATCTACCGATTTCACAGTGCCTTTGACGACGGCACCTTTCTCGTTCGAGCTGAGGAAGTTGATGAACGGATCACCCGACAATTGCTTGACGCCCAGCGAGATGCGTTCACGCTCGGGATCAATCGACAGAATGACTGTCTCCAGTTTATCGCCCTTGGTGAACTGGCGTACTGCCTGCTCGCCTGGCTCGTCCCATGAGATATCGGAAAGATGAACCAGACCGTCGATCTCACCTTCAAGTCCAATAAAGATACCGAAATCAGTGATCGACTTGATGTTGCCAGTGATGCGGTCGCCTTTCTGGAATTTGGAAGCAAAGGCATCCCACGGATTCTGTTTGCACTGTTTGATACCAAGGGAGATACGACGACGCTCCTGGTCGATATCGAGAATCATCACTTCCACTTCGTCGCCCAACTGGACGATCTTGGATGGATGGATGTTCTTGTTTGTCCAATCCATTTCGGACACGTGCACCAGACCTTCAACACCCTCTTCCAGCTCTGCAAAGCAGCCGTAGTCGGTCAGGTTGGTAATCACAGCCTTGACCTTGGTGTTTTCCGGATAGCGACGCTTGATTTCGACCCATGGATCTTCGCCAAGCTGTTTCAGGCCCAGCGATACACGGTTGCGCTCGCGATCGAACTTGAGGACCTTCACTTCCACTTCAGCACCAACGGCGACGATCTCGCTCGGATGCTTGATGCGTTTCCACGACATATCGGTAATGTGCAACAAGCCATCGATACCGCCGAGGTCGACGAAGGCGCCGTAATCGGTGAGGTTCTTGACCACACCTTTGACGCTCATACCTTCCTGCAGGCTGTTCAGCAGCGCATCACGCTCACCGGTGTTGACCGACTCGAGCACGGCACGACGCGATACCACGACGTTGTTGCGCTTCTGGTCCAGTTTGATGAGCTTGAATTCGAGTTCCTTGCCTTCCAGGTGCGTGGTGTCACGGATCGGACGGATGTCGACCAGGGAGCCGGGCAGGAATGCGCGTATGGTGTTGACGTCAACAGTAAAGCCGCCTTTTACCTTGCCGTTGATAATGCCGATGACCGGCGAGCCTTTCTCGAATGCTTCTTCGAGTACCAGCCAGGTCTCTGCACGCTTGGCTTTTTCACGCGACAGTTTGGTTTCACCATAACCATCTTCAACTGCTTCCAGCGACACTTTGACCTTGTCGCCAACTTGCAGTGTGAATTCGCCAGCGTCGCTGAGGAATTCGGATTTTGCTATTACACCTTCGGACTTGAGGCCGGCATGAACCGTAACCCATTCGTTGTCGATGTCGATGACGGTACCGGTTACGATGGAACCGGTTTGCATGTCCAGATCAACCAGACTCTGGGCAAAGAGATCGGCAAAGCTTTCGCCGCCGCTGTTTTCGATAGTGGAGATTGTAGTCATTGGGTTTCCTTTGACCTGTACGGCGTAC
>Ga0255088_1000291_pt1 | contig 24622 bp, 21 predicted proteins | sample Colum_Miss_RepB__2_FD_188587 | JGI IMG/M metagenome (GOLD analysis project Ga0255088, IMG submission 188587) | Freshwater microbial communities from Columbia River, Oregon, United States - Colum_Miss_RepB_8d | ecosystem: Environmental > Aquatic > Freshwater > River | place: USA: Oregon...
GGCAGATACTCACGCTGAAAAAAGCGGAGTTTGTCATTTTGTGAGTGCAAATGAGCAATCCTGTTTGCAGGATGTGAGAAGATTAATGAGTTTTCTCCCCTCTAATAATTTAGATCCAGCTCCATGTAAAAGAGTTGAGACTCCTGATCCAGTTGAGCGTGTTTGCCCTGAGATTTTGAATCTTCTTCCTGACTCTCCAAATAAGCCGTATGATATGCGGCAACTTATTTCGAGTGTTGTGGATGATGGTGAGTATTTTGAGGTGCAGGCCCAATATGCTCAGAATATTGTCGTGGGGTTTGCCCGATTAGGTGGGCAGACGGTTGGAGTTGTGGGCAACCAACCTGCCTTTTTAGCAGGATGTCTGGATATTTCAGCTTCTCTTAAGGCAGCAAGATTTGTTCGATACTGTGACTCATTTAATATTCCCCTCATCACGTTTGTCGATGTTCCTGGATTTCTTCCAGGCACTGCTCAAGAGCATGGTGGAATTATCAAGCATGGAGCAAAGCTTCTGTACGCATACGCTGAGGCTACCGTTCCTAAGATTGCTTTAATTACGCGAAAGGCCTACGGAGGAGCTTACGATGTAATGTCCTCTAAGCATATTCGGGCTGACTTCAATTTCGCTTATCCTACGGCTGAAATTGCCGTGATGGGGCCTGAGGGCGCTATTAATATTCTCTACAGGCAAGAAATTGCACGAGCAGAGAAGGAGGGGCGCGGGGAGCAGGAGCGAAATAAGTGGATTGAATACTATAGGGAGACCTTTGCCAATCCTTACAAAGCTTCTGAGCTTGGGTACATTGATCAAATCATTCTGCCTGAGGACACGCGCAGAGTTCTGATTCAGAGCTTGAAGGTATTGTCTGGGAAAAGGGAGCGCGGCCCCTCAAGAAAACATGGGAATATTCCTCTATGAAAAGAGCACCAGTACTGATAGCAAATCGAGGCGAAATTGCCATCCGTGTAGCTCGAACCTGTCGGGCACTTGGGTTTCCTACGGTCGGAATTTACTCTGAGGCAGATCGAAACTCTGAGCATCTGAGGTATTGTGATCAGTCCTTCGAAGTGGGGCCTGCATCTCCGCAGGCAAGTTACCTCAACGTGCAACGCGTGATTGATGCGGCTCATCAGGCAAAGGCAAAGTACATCCATCCTGGTTATGGTTTCCTCAGTGAGCGAGCTCACTTTGTTGATGCTTGCGAGAAGGCAGGGCTCGTCTTTGTTGGCCCATCTGCACAGAGTATGCGTTTGATGGGAGATAAGATTCAGGCACGAGCCACTGTAGATGCTCTTCAGGTTCCTCGAGTCCCTGGAAGTGCTGGAGCTGTAGCGGATGCTCAGGAAGCAAAGCGCATTGCGCGTGAGATTGGTTTTCCGATTCTTCTCAAAGCTACAGCAGGGGGCGGAGGAAAAGGGATGAGACGGGTGGATTCGGAGCAGGAGCTTGATTCAGCCTTTGAGGGCGCTACTCGAGAAGCGTTAGGTGCTTTTGGTGATGGGGCTTTATATGTGGAGAAGTTGATTCTTGAGCCTCATCACGTTGAGATTCAAGTGTTCGGAGATGGGCAAGGCGGGGCGATTCATCTGGGTGAGCGCGAGTGCTCCATTCAAAGGCGGCATCAAAAAGTGTGGGAGGAGTCCCCCTCACCGATCTTAAATCGATTCCCAAAAACAAGAGAGGCCATGTACGAAGCTGCTGTTCGTGTGGCTAAGCACGTGAAATATGCCAGCGCTGGAACCTTTGAGTTTATCGTTGATGGGCAAGGAAAGTTTTATTTTCTAGAGATGAATACTCGTTTGCAGGTTGAGCATCCTGTAACTGAGTGGGTGACAGGGTTAGACTTGGTTGCTTGGCAGCTGCTGCTTGCTGCAGGTGAGTTTAAGTTGCCTCAAGTGCCAGAGAGGAGAGGGAGTTCAATTGAAGTGAGATTGTACGCAGAAGACCCCCATCACTTCCTTCCTGCCCCAGGTCCTATAGGTCATATTCATCTTCCCTCTGGCCCATTTGTTAGAGCTGATTCATCTTACACGGAATCAGGAGTGGTGAGTCTTCATTATGATCCTATGATTGCGAAGCTTTCGGTTTGGGCTCCTGAGCGATCCGAAGCTATCGCACGCTTGCGAGTAGCTTTGGATGAAACACAGGTTCTTCCTCCCCTGAAGCGAGACGGTTCAGCTCAAGGCTCGCTGAAAACCAATCTTTCATTCTTAAAAAAACTGGTTAGAAACTCAGCCGTACTCGACGGAAATACGACAACTGATCTGATTGCTAGGCATTCAGAACTGACTGATCCCCATTTAAAATCTGAAGCTTCAGATCAAGTGAGCCTGCCTGCTGCATTAGCCGCTGCCCTGGTTCATCTCATTCGCGAGAGCTCATCTTCTTCAACTCAACAGTCTGAGGACCGGGTTTCGAGTTCTTGGCAGTATCTTGCTCGAAAAGAAGGAGTTAGATCATGAGTCAGTTTAAATCCAAAGTAGGCCCGTGGAGCTTTCTGTGGAAGGAGTTTCCTTGCGCCAAAGAAGGATCCACTCAAGTGCAGATCAATGGAGGGAGTTCTGTTGAGGTGCATTGGAAGGTAGATGCTCAAGGAATTTGGATCAGAACTCATGAGGGTTTATTTGGATTTGATCTCATTCAAGGAGAAGATGATTCAGGTCAGAAGAGTTATTTGATCTCTGAGCGTCATGAAAATCAGCAGTGGACGAATGTTGCAGTTCTTGTAGGAGACGCTTCTACCGAGTACACGGGTCGTAGTACTCAACAAAAAGTGATTCGGCTGAAAGCACAAATGCCTGGAAAAATTATTCGTATCCTTGTGCAGTCAGGTCAGATCTTGGTCAAGGATCAACCAGTCATGGTTATGGAGGCTATGAAGATGGAGAATGAGATCAAGGCTCCTCAAGCGGGTCGTGTTTCTCAGCTTCAGCTTAAGGAAGGTCAGGCAATTGAAAGCGGCGCTGAGCTTCTAAGAATTGAGCCTGTTGAGGGGAATGCATCATGAGCCGCCAGTTTATTACTCGATCTGGGGTTCAAGTCAAAGAAGCCTATTGGCCTGAGGACTCTCAAGCCACTCAGTCTGAATTGGGTCATCCAGGGCAGTATCCTTTTGTTCGAGGTGTCCAGAAGGATATGTATCGCGGACGTTTGTGGACCATGCGGCAGTACGCGGGGTTTGGGACAGCAGAAGAATCCAATAAAAGGTATCATTATCTTCTTTCGCAAGGAACCATGGGGCTTTCTGTGGCTTTCGATCTACCCACGCAGCTTGGGTATGATCCGGATCATGCTCGATCTAAAGGAGAGGTGGGTAAGGTGGGGGTTTCTGTCTCTCACCTTGATGATATGCGTTTGTTGTTTAGAGGGATTGACCTATCTCAGGTCTCCACCTCAATGACCATCAATGCGACGTCAAACATTCTCCTTGCCCTCTATGTCGTGGTGGCAGAAGAGCAAGGTGTTTCAGTGAAGGAACTTCGCGGCACGGTACAAAATGATGTGCTTAAGGAGTATGTAGCTCGAGGTAATTATATTTATCCTGCTGAAGGAACACTTCGTCTGACGACGGATATGTTTGCGTGGTGTGCACAGAATGCTCCGAAGTGGAATCCTATTAGTATTTCAGGATACCATATTCGAGAAGCCGGATCAACAGCAGTTCAGGAGCTTGCCTTTACCTTTGCGAATGCGATTGCTTACACAGAGGCAGCTGTAAATAGAGGACTCTCCGTAGATCAGTTTGCAGGTCAACTTTCTTTCTTTTTCAATGTCCATAGTGACTTCTTTGAGGAAATTGCAAAGTTCAGAGCCGCTCGAAGGATCTGGGCAAAAATCATGAAAGAGCGCTTCGGTGCTCAAGACCCTAGGAGCTGGATGTTGAGGTTTCATTCTCAAACGGCAGGATCCACTCTCACTGCACAGCAACCACAAAATAATGTAGTGCGAGTTTCTCTTCAGGCTTTGGCTGCAGTTTTAGGAGGTACTCAGTCCCTACACACTAACTCCTTGGACGAAGCATTGGCTTTACCCACTGAATCCAGTGCAAGACTTGCTTTGAGAACTCAACAAGTGATCGCCTTTGAGAGTAATGTTACTCAAACTGTAGATCCCCTTGCAGGAAGTTGGTTCCTGGAGAGCTTGACGTCTGAATTGGAAAAGAAGACCTTCGATTACCTCAGTGAGATTGATCGGAGGGGTGGAACCATTCACTGCATTCAAACAGGGTTCATTCAAAATGAAATTTCTAATTCAGCCTACCAGGATCAGAAAAAAATTGATTCAGGAGAGCTTAAAGTTGTAGGCGTGAACTGTTTCAAGGATGAAAAAACCCAGAGTGAGTCTCCGATTGATCTTCTTAAAATTCCACCAGAGCTTGAGACCTCTGCCGTTGAAAAGGTGAGGCAGTACCGATCGAAACGATCTGAGGCTGCAACTCAAGATTCACTGAGACAGCTCAAGGAAGCAGTCGCTTCAGGGCGTAATTTGCAGTCTTGCATTATAGAGTCAGTTAAAGCAGGAGCAACACTGGGCGAAGTCTCTGATGCACTGAGATCTGAATTTGGACTGTATCGAGATTATTCAGGGTTTTAATCTTTTTCTCTGATCAAAGCCTCACGTGAGTGAAGGTCAAAAAAATGGCGCAGCTATTCTTTGATCTCATGAAGTTGAGATTAAAATTGCTCATCGATCAATAAAGAGATTCATTTGATGAATTTGTGAAGGCAGCGCCTTTTTAAAGGCTGAGGTTAGTGGTTATTTTCAAGATTAATATTTTGAGTGGTTCTTAGTCCTAGTTTAATCCCTCCTTTAGTTCTTTTGAAAAGCTGGGGATCAGTGCCATAATCATGGTATGAATATAAGATTAAATATAATCTTTTTCAGTTGGTTATTAATTACTTGTGTAGTGAATTCATGGGCCACTGAGTTTCAATCCCCGCGAGTTGCAGCTTTAGGTGGAGCAGGGCGTGCAAGTCCACTTTCTACTGATGCTATTTATATTAACCCATCTTTTATTCCTCAGATTCCACTTCATGTACTGAGTGTGAACTACCTTTCTTATCATGGATCGGCGCAAAACTATTACGATACCTCAGGCAGAGTACTCAATGCAGCTTTTCAGGATGGATCAAAGGGTTCATATTTTCAAGCCGGTGTGGGCTACACCAAGTTCACTCATGGTACTATGATTCATGGGGCTGTTGCAGCTGAATTGAGTCAAAACCTGAGTCTGGGAGTTTCAGTCAAGGCCCTTCGTCCTCAATATGAGGTCAGTGATCTCAAGTTTAATGGATCAGTTTCTATGACGTGGATTTTGTCTAAGAATATTCGTGCTGCTGTGATTGGAGATAATGTTCTAAGGTCGGCAATGAGTCAGAACCTACTTAGAGAACTTACCCTTGCTACTAAGTTTGGTTTTTCACAGGATCTGGGCATTTTCATAGATCCTCACTGGTATCCTGATTTGGGGCAATATCCAGAGTCTTTTGGTTTTGAAGCAGGTATAGAGTATTTTGTGAGTGAAGTGGTTTGTTTGAGAGCAGGCGGCTACAGGAACTCAAAACCTAACTTTCAGTCTGAGAGAACCAATGGCCTTGGAGGAGGATTGGGTTTAGTCTTTCCTAGAACTGCAATTGATTACTCCTATTCTAGACAGTTAGGTGATCCACGGTCAGGTTTTGCTCACAATGTTGCCCTAAGTTTATATTTTTAATCGTCTATGTTTACTATGATGAAAGTCTAGGGAGATGAGTCATGGATAGAAAGCTAATCATTCTGAGTTTAATGTCTTTAGTGGGGCTTCTGATGAGCACCTCATGTGCTCACCTCAATGATACGTGTGATACCTACTGTATTCGTCATGGCGGGCAATGTGCGGGTGTTGAGTACGGCACAAGACGCTATAATGCAAGCAACGGAGATTATAAGGATAAGCCCACCTACTTTCATTGTAAGTTCATTAACTGAGGATGCCTCAAAAAATAAAATAAGATTTTGAGGTCTCTGCGCGGCGTTCTCTGAGTCTCGCCAGATTTTGAGACTTCAGCGGTATGCCTCTGACGATGAGCGCCTATTCTTAAGCTGTTCCTCAAGTTTTTGAATCACTTCAAGGTTCTTCTCAGTTCCTACTTTTTTTCTAATATCAGCAATCGAAGGGGATCTGTGAGGAAGAAGAATAGTTGATTTGAGTGCGCGCACTCGATTTGCTGCTTCTAGAACTCTCTCTTCAGGAAGTGTTCCATCTTGGAGTGCTTTTTTCAGGGCTTCGTACGCTACTTTTGTGGCTGCTTCTGATCGATAAATCACCATGTCGCAACCCGCCAAAAGTGCTAGGCGTGGAGCCTCTTCTACTCCAAAATGATCCGCAATAGCTTTCATCTCCATGTCATCACTGACAATGACACCTCGGTAGTTGAGGCTCTCTCTAAGGATTTTTTGGAGAATAAAATGTGAGAGAGTAGCAGGCCATTTTGGGTCAAGTTTTGAGTTCAAGATATGAGCAGTCATGACCATAGAACACTTGGATCGAAATGCTTTTTTAAAAGGGACAAGTTCACGCTCTTGAAGGACTTCAATTGGATTGTCAATTCGCGGTAATGCGTAGTGAGAGTCAGTACTCGTATCACCGTGACCAGGAAAATGCTTTACGCACGGCTGAACCCCTTCTACTAAATGTCCTCGGATAAATGAAGTCACCATTTTTGAGACGATCTCCTCATGGTCTCCAAATGATCGGTTTCCAATGACTGGGTTTTTGGGATTAGTTGCAATATCTGCCACTGGGGAGAAATTGAGATTCACTCCTACAGCATGAAGTTCTTGAGCAATCACACTTGAAACCTCAAAGGCAAGCTTGGGTGAACCTGCTGATCCAATGAGTGATGCCTCCGGAATGCGAGTGAATCCCTTCTTGAAACGTTGAACTTTTCCACCCTCTTGATCCACAGCAACCCAAAGAGGAAGGGTTTGTCTATGATCCTGAATCTGAGTAGAAAACTCAACTAGTTGGGCTGGAGTTTCATAATTATGTGAAAAAAGAATAATTCCACCCATTTTAGAACGAGTAATCCAGGAGGATGTTTCAGGCGAGATTTCAAATCCGCTGAGTCCCATGATGAATAGTTCACCTAAGGCTTCTAGTGCATCATTTAGAGGTTTCATCGTGCTCCTATTTTATTCTCGCTGAGTGTCCATGATTCTGCTGTGTAGAAACTCATACTAATGGAGGAGCGACGAGGAATCCAGCCTAAGTATGGGATTTTCCAAAAAAATTCTCAATCCCAGACCCTCTCTCCTCGCATTATTCCTCAAGCTCATGCCTTCTGGATTAATAGGTCGAAAAAGACTCAGGAAAATCGAAGAAGGACCGATAAAGCAGATAGAAGGCAGAGTATGTGGAACGGAAGCATGAATGAGTTAGTCCTCTATACTGGATACGCCCTTGTAGGGCTGGGTACTTTTATCATTGCTCGCATGCTCATGGCGGAGCAAGAAAGTCGTGCAGCTCAAGAGAACCTTGAGGATTTGAGAGACCGCAAGGCTAGCGATCCACTTATTAAACTCCTGAGGCCTTTTTTTACTCAATACATCGTGCCCATGGTGCGTGGGAAACCTTTCTGGGATAAAAAGCGTGTCATTTTTAGACGTAATATTATCGCTGCAGGTCTTAAGGATGAGCTCACAGTTGATGAGTTTATCTCTTTTAAGGTTCTCAATATTGTATTTTTTCCTCTTGCCTTAGGTCTTGCCAAGGCTGGGGGATTTATTGATCTTGCTTGGCTCTACATTCTAGCCTCGGGCATAGTCGGATGGTTCTATCCTAATTTTATGGTCAGTAGTAGAATTGAGAAAAGACAGGCTCAAATTCTCAGATCTATGCCCTTTATTGTGGATCTATTGGCTTTATCGACTGAGGCGGGATTGGATTTCGTAGGGGCAATCGGAAAAGTGGTGGAGAAAGCTAAACCTTCACCCCTTGTTGAAGAGTTTGGCCAACTCCTCAAGGAGATGAAAGTGGGAGCTTCACGTCAGGATGCGCTTAAGGAAATGGCTGCTCGAATTGCGATGTCTCAGGTTAACTCCTTTGTTGCTATTCTGATTTCAGCAGACCAAATGGGGGCTTCGATTGGAAAAATTTTAAGACAACAATCTGAACAGATCCGCTCAGAAAGAATGGTCAGAGCCGAAAAAGCCGGTGCTGCAGCAGCTCAAAAAGTCCTCCTTCCCTTGATGCTCTTCATCTTGCCTGCTGTTTTCATCATGGTAGGTGCTCCATTCGTTCTTGGTATGATCTACGGGGGGTAGTGATGATGACTCAATCCGTCCAAAAACTAAGATCAGTCACCGTACAATGCCTAAAGAATCAAGCATGGGTTGCTCAACGGTGTTTTGTTGCAGAGTCATTTTTTTCTCGCTTCAAGGGTCTCATCGGAACTCAGATCATTCCTCAAGGCGAAGGGTTACTCATTACTCGATGCAACGATATTCACATGTGGTTTATGAGCATACCCATTGATGTCGTTTTTATTCAAAAACAAAATGATCAAATCTATCGAGTCACTTCAGTGTACTCCCAAGTGCCTCCATGGAAAGCTCTTCCTCTTCGTGATGGCAATGCGCACGAAACACTCGAGTTACCTGCTCATACGATCAGTAGATGTCAAATCGAAAGAGGAGATCTTCTATGTATCGCTTAGTGATCGTTGCAGGTCCTCAGGCAGGAACAAGTCATGCGCTCCATGGCGGTGAGTCTACCTTGGGTAGGCAAGCTGGAAATACCATTGTTCTTGCTTCAACTAAGGTTTCAAAAAAACACTGCTCCGTGAGTATTGATGGAGCTGATGTCACCGTGAAAGATGAGGGTAGCTCAAACGGAACATTCGTTAATGGAAGCTTGATTAAGACGAAGAAGATTAAATCTGGTGATCGCATCAGTGTGGGTGAGTTTGTATTTGAGTTAGCAGAGGTTCAAAAGGTACTCCAGCCAGCTCCATCCAGTGGGTTTGGAACTTCCCTCAATCTCCCAGGAGCTCAAACTATCAAAGGTCATGGTAGTGAAGGCTCGAGTGGAAACTTGCTCAATCTCACTGACACGATGAGCTCAAGTAACGAGCCTCCGAAAGATATTAAAGGAAAAATTGATTGGTACTTTGAGCGTGCTTTCATGCCTGTACTTTATGGTTTAAACTTAAAGCATGAGTGGAGAATGCTTTGTCTTTATCTCTTTTCTCTATTCTTGATTGGAAATCTACTCATCACCGTATACCCTCTTTTAGAATCAACGCGAGTGTCTATCGTGAAGGAGTCCATTGTTCGTGCACGCTACATTGCACGGCAAATTGCTGAACAAAATGCGCCTATCTTAGCTCAAAGAGCTGAAACTAAAACTGATATTGGAATTGCTGAAAATGCAGAAGGTGTGAGAATGGCTCTTCTCACTGATCTTGAGAATAGAATCCTAGCACCAGGGGCAAAGCTCAATCAGTACCTTGCAGGAGGGTTGGAAGCAGAAACTGCAATCTATGCACGGGATCTCTTTCGAAAAGGACGAGAAACTGGAATTGCAAAAGAAGTAGATGCAGGCACTGTTGTAGCCATAGAACCTGTGAAAATCTTTAACTCAATGGCAGGTAGAAACGTAATTGTTGCTATGGCAATTGTATCTATTGATACAACCCTATCTACTCCAGATCTTGGCGAGATGGGGATGGTCTACTCGCAAACCTTAATCATGACAGGCATACTGGGTGCTTTGATCTTCCTTATTCTCTATCGTCTTACTTTAAAACCATTTCTTGTTCTCAATGAAGATATGGACCGTGCATTAAAAGGAGATCTCTCACAAGTTACTCACGACTTCAAATTTGAAGAGCTCGACCCTCTTTGGACTATTATTAATTCCGCAATTCAACGACTCCCCAGAGGAGGTTCAGGCGGTGGTGATATGTCCTTTGGGGGTGTCGCGATGGAGGATTTTAGTTCTCCGCTCAAGGGGATGGGTGGATTTATGAGCTCAGGTCTGGTGGTCTTGGATGGAGAGAAAAAGATCCTCTATATGAACACATCATTTGAAGACATGAGTGGGATTCGTGCAGATGGATCTTTAGGTCAGGAGTTCTCAGCAGTTGCACGAGATCAATCCTTAGGGGTCTTTGTAAATGATCTTTTGGATCGATCTTCAGTGGGTTCAGAAGGTATTTTTGATGACTACGACTTCTCAGGAGTACCATGTAAAGTATTTGGGGCTGCTTTTGGTGTCTCAGGACAGACACCCAAGTGCTACCTCATATTAGCAAAAAAGGGTGAGTAAGTGAGATGGGAAATGCGGTAAGATTTAAGAATACAGATATTCCGCGTCAGAATGGAGAGCTTGCACGCTTTAAGGTGGTGCGAGGCCCTGACTATGGTGCTGTTTATATTCTTTTAGCTTCTCCTGCAACCATCGGCCGTGGAGAAGATAACGATCTCGTGATTTCAGATCTCAAAGCATCAAGACATCATGCGAAGATTGAGTGGAGTGCTCAGCTTGGGTGTAAAGTCATCGATCATGCAAGTGCAAATGGGATTTTACACAACAATCAAAAAGTTAAAGAGGCGAGGCTGAAGTTTAGCGATACGATCAGCCTTGGAGAAACTCTCCTGGAGTATGTACCCTCTGATGTAGGGACTCAAATCCTGCGTGCACCCGCTAGAAAAGCGGAGGAAATCCAAGCTGAACAGGAAAAGCTTGAAAAACTCAAAGAAGAGAGATTCGGCTTAGTCTCTCTGAAGACACTTTTGGGGGGCTTCAAAAAAGGTTCTACACCTCAAGCCGGTACTCAAGGCAATAAGAAGAACCTCTTGCTCTTCATTGCTCTAGGTGCAGCTGCGTTCCTACTTTTAGGAGAGGATCCTGATCCCTCCAAAAAGCCTCCTGCAAAACCTGCAGCAAATTCCGCAGCTAATTCGAATAATGCCTCGAGTTTATCCGCCTACTTACCAATCAGTCCGGATACGGCAAGAACAATTGAGACCTTGTACAAGGAGGGGATGCGCGAGTACTTTGGTGGTAACTATAGTCGGGCAAAGACTCAGTTTGAAACCATTCTAGAGATTTCACCCACTCATCCCCTGGCTAATCTTTATCTTCAAAACTGTGATGTAGCGATCAAGAGCTCAGTGAAGAAGGGCCTTGAGCAAGGGAAAAAAGCCTACGAAGCAGGAAAATTAAGAGAAGCTAGAGCAGCGTACAGTCAAGTCTTGCGCTACCTCTATCGCGATAGGGATAACCCCTCTTATAAAGAAGCAAAAGAGCAGTTAGAGTTGGTGAATAAAACGATACGGGAAGGAGTCTCTGATCTATGAGTACTCCCTCGCAATCGACATGGAATCTTCTTGTGAAAAGAGGCCCAGAACTCCTTAAATCCATGCCTATTGAATCTGACTTAGTCATTGGCAGAGGTGAGCAGTGCTCAGTAAGACTTGAAGATCGCGCAATCTCACGCCAGCACTTGATTCTGAAGGTTTCATCAGGGCAACTCATTGCAGAGAAGAAAAGTGAGTTTGCTCCACTTCTAGTCAATGGAACGCCACAATCTCAAGTCACACTTCAGGCGGGAGATCAGATCCAGGTAGGACCTTATCTCCTCGTGATTGAGAAAAAAGTTCAAGAAGCTCAGCCTAAAAATGCTGCAACAACTCCTACAGATCCATCAAGTGCGCTCAGTACTGGTGGGGTTGAGGATGGAGTTCCTCCTTCAGGTCAACAGCAATCCTCTCCTGACGGACAAGAGTTTGCAGTTGAGGCTGGATTTGAAGGGCAGGGAATGGATCAAGTCTCAAACGAAGGTGATCCTTCCTCATCTGCGGGTGTACATTCAGGTGATTCGCAATTTCAAGTGAATGCAGATGCAGGATCAGAGGGAGGCGATTCGTTAGGTGTAGCTGGGGTACCTGGTCAGGATCAAGATCATGAGCAAGCACAGAGCTCTACGGGCTTTGAGTCTCAAGCAGGCTCTACAGATGCTGGAGTTGTAGATGAGGATGCTAAGACCAAAGCCATCTCTCTTGAGAAGGTAGCGGCTAAGCTCATCTTGAAGTCTGGTGCTGCTAACTTCACAGAGTTGACCCTAGAGAAGAATGAGATTCTCATAGGCCGAGGTCAGGACTGTGATATTGTTCTTGACGATAAGAAGGCCTCTCGTAAGAACTCACTCATTCGCCGGGCAGGGCTTAGTTTTAGTATTAAAGATCTAGATTCTTCAAATGGAACCTACATCAACGGTGAGAAAATCACTGAAAAAGAACTTAGCAGCGATGATTTGATTCAGATTGGAAATGTAGAAATTGAGTTTAAGGTCACAAGTCTTGATTATGAGTCAAAGCAGGGAGAGTTTATTGCTGTGCCTGAGGAGGCATTACAAGAGCCTGCTCAACTCACTGATCAAATGATGGGATCGGTAACCTCAGGAGAGGGACTAGCTACAGGGCCAGATCCTCAAATGGGAGTAGGTGTATCTCCTCAAGGAGACGCTCAGGCTTCTGCTGCAGAATCTCATTCCATCTCAGGAATCACAGGGATTGGTGGAGATTCCCCAGGGAAAAAGAAAACCCTCATTGAAAGGTTTAAAGCTTTACCTAAGCGTACCCAGATCATTGGGATGGTTGCAGGTGGATTGTTTTTTTTCTGGCTCATGAGTGATGATGAGGACCCAAAAAAGGTCCAGAAAAAAGTAGATCAGAAAAAAACAGGGAAGCCCACAGCAAGCGCTTCTAAAAGTCCTACGCCTGACGCCTCTGGTGCTCCGGCCGCAGGAGGTGCCTCTGATTTTGTTTTTGATCAGCTGCCGCCCGATAAAAAGAAGTATGTAGAATCTCAGCATGATCTCGCATTTAATTACTACAAGAATAAAGAGTACGATAAATCGCTTTTTGAAATTGAAAAAGTTTTCAGCATTGTATCTGATTATAAGGACTCACGCGAGATCGAGCGTTATGCTCGAGAAGGTAAGAGAAAGCTTGAGGCTATTGAGGAAGAGAATAGAAAAAGGCAGGAAGCCGCAGCGCTTAAGGCAAAAATTGCAGATAACCTTGCTCAGATTAGAAACCTTATGGATAAAAAGCAGTATGCAAAGGCAAAGGAACTCTATGCTGAAGTGTTAGCGGTAGATCCTGATAATGCACAGATTGCAATCTGGAGTAAGGAAATTGAGAAGTATGAAGAGGATCAAAGAGCTCTTCAGCAAAAGCTTGAAGTTCAGAAAGATATCAATGATCAAGGATGGAAGTTTTATCGAGATGCCGGTGCACTTGCAAAAAAAAGTAAATACCATGATGCTCTTGAGACCTACAAAAAAATTGAAGAAATAGGTGTGACAGATCAAAAGCTGATGTCAGCGGTTAAAAATCAGATCTCACATTGTAAGAGTGAGATTAAGTCATTGAGGGATCCCGTCTTAAAAGAAGCGCAAGAATCAGAGACTTCAGGTGATTATGAGAAGTCCTTTAAGCTCTATCAAAAAGCAACGGTGATTGATCCTCCTCATCGTGAGGGTTACGCGGGTATGAATCGAATTCGAGGGTTTCTGCATGAAAAAGCAAAAGCTGCATATATTGAGGCAGTCTTCGCTGAGTCTTATAGCGATTTTTCTGGTGCAGAGAAGTTATATCGGGAGTGCCTAAAAGTAGCTCCACCTGAGGATATTTATCATGAGCGGGCAAAGAGGAAGTTATCTCGATTTTTTAAAAAGAATATGGACTCCCCAGGTGGTGAGCAAAGCCCAGACCAGGGTGGATCATAAAAGGGATGAATCATGAAGATTAAGGGTGTGTCTAATTTCAGTCATTCTGGAACGCGAAGTGCTCAAGAAGATTTCCTTCATATTGACCCTGAAAAAGGGGTATTCATTGTTGCAGACGGCTTTGGAGGAGCAGGCCCTGGGCTTGCAGCAGCTCAGAGTGTTTGTGAATCAATTAAAAGGTTTCTCTATCGAGGAGCAAAGGATCAAGATGCAACCCTTCCCTTTGTTCTCAGGCAATACTTTTCACTTGCTGGCAATGTTCTTTTTAATGCAGTACTTTTTGCAAATCAAACTCTACATCGAAGTAATACGGGTAAGAATGTTCATGAGAAGGGTGGCGCTTCAGCTGTTGCTGCATACTTAGATGACGATCTATTGGCTATAGCGCATGTGGGGTGTTGTCTCGCATGGATTTTTAGAGGAGATCGTTTTGCTCCTCTGGTCATGCCAAGGACCTATGGTCGATTGACTGATCCAGTGGCTGATCCTATCTCTCAGCCAGATCTCCAAGCTCCTCTTATGGCCTATGGAATGTATCCTGATCTTGAGCCTGAGATCTCAGAGTATCGCATTCAAGAAGGAGACTGGATTGTGCTTTCGACGGATGGGCTCTTATCCGCTCAAGAAAGCTCCGTGAGTTTAAATCAAATTCTTTCCATTAAACAATTAGGGTTAAGTCCAGGAGAAGCGTCTCAGCAGTTTCTCTCAGTCATAAAAAGTCTAAGACCTGTTGATAATCTAGCGATATCATTGCTGATATTTTGATTGACCTAAATTATCTAGAATAAGTATAATAATAAGAATAAGTAGCATATCATTAAAACTTATTTGATTAAGTTTAATGAGCTCATTCCGAAAAGTCAGGAGGGAGTGAAAGGGGCTTACTATGAAAAAGCTAATTCTAAGACTATGGCATGATGAACAAGGACAGTCTACGACGGAGTATATTCTGATTCTTGCCATTGTCGTCATGATTGCAATGAAGTTTAGAACGACATTTCAATCCAAACTCACTGGAATTTTAGATAATGTTGGTAATCAACTCGATCAAGCTACGGCTGCTCAATAGAGGGCAGAAAAAAAGTCAGAGATGCCTAGAGATCCTTTGATTCTTGATGGCAGATGCTGTTCAGAAGTTTGGCTCAGAAATGGTGTGACCTCTCCTTACTCACGCTGTAAGGGGAGTTGAGATGAAAGCAGCCCGGGCTATTCAATAGCATGAGGGGTGGCGGAAAGCTTTTGTCATAGATTGACAGTCGTCTACTTATAAAAGTGCTACACTTGAATTCGAGTTCAAGATTAAATCTGGTCCTCAATTAAAAATATATATCAAACTTAGGGGCGAATCGTGACCCTAGCGTGCTTCTCCGAGTACAACCCTGATCTTGGTTGTTCGGTGGTATTTCCGAAGTTTCAATCTATAGAATCAAGAAAATCAATGATTAAGACGAATATACTCAAGAGGCGCGTATAGGTCGAGTTCTATGGGGTCATTCATGCAGACTAAAATGAAATGCCTAGCTCAGGGTGTGAAAATTGTGACATTGAGGATCCTAGATCGGTCGCTCCTCTTTATGCAGGGAATGATTCGATCAGTGCTCATTCAGCAGGTTTTTTTTAAACTCATTCGGGATGAGTCGGCACAAGGTACTACTGAGTATATTCTCGTTTTATCAGTCAGTGTGGTTGGTGCTTCCCAACTCATTAAACAAATCATACAATCGATAGATAGAGGGATTCTTCGCTTAGGTGGAGACCTTGAGAAGGACTTAAAAACGGGAAGGGCGCCAGTGAGTGTTTGGAGAAACTGAGTTTATTCAGCGGTCAATTGCCGTGATTTCAATTTTAGCTGCACTTCAGGATCTAAGATGGAGAAAGATTTATAATCTCTTCAATCTCGGTGCTGCGCTGCTCGGATTGGGAGTATCATTTTATTTCAATGGAATATCTGGTTTGTTTTCTTCAAGTCTAGGATTACTGGCAGCACTTGGATTGATGGGCTGGATGTTTGCTCTCGGTTTTATTGGAGGAGGAGACGTCAAGTTTTTGATGGCTCTAGGCTGTTGGGGAGGTTGGAAGTATTCAGTGGAAGTGGCGATCCTTTCTATTCTTGTAGGCGGGGTCTTTTCTGTATTGATTTTAATCTCTAAAAAACGCTTCATACACTTTTTGAGAAATCTCTATTCTTTCTTATTATCAATTTTTATTCGTGAATTAGAAATTCTACCTCTTTCTGTAGATCATTCCTTAACTATGCCCTTTGGTGTGCCGATAGCTATATCAGCAATATGGGTTATTTTTTATCACCCCATCAAGTTCGGGTTAGGATTCCACTGGTTGTAAAGAAAACGCCAGGTCAGTCGCTCTTGCGTCAAAATAGGGGTCAGGGAGTGACCGAATATATTCTTTTGCTCGCGGTGATCTCAACCGCCTTTGCCCTTTTATCAAACGGGCTAAATAAGATGGGTGTAGCAGATAAGATGACAAACATGTTGCTTGGACCTTTTGCAGCAACCTATCGATATGGGCACTCAAAGGCAAAAGGCTATGACGATGGTGGGCCTAGTATGCATCCAATGGCCTCAGGAGGAAATAATTTTAGAATTTTTATTTATACCAAACAATAAAAAGTTCACTCATCACCTGAGTCAGTTGGGGCAATCAACGGTCGAATTTGCTCTGACCATGCTTTTTCTTTTTGCATTCACCTTGTTCTTTATTCAGCTCAGTCTTGTACTCTCGTTTGGTAACTTTGCCCATTACGCGACATTTATGTCCGCGCGTGCATTGCTCTCAGCTGGCTCTAATGAGTCTGATCAGTACGATCGAGCTAAGGCTGTCATTATCAGAACCCTAAAGAAATCTGTGGGTGAGCCTGGAATAGATAAGTTTCCATCCATAGCAAAAGCAAATGGTCAGGGAGTACTCCCGGGATTTCAAGCAGGCCCTGCTAAAGAGTTTCAGCAAGATGATATTAACTATAGCTGGATGCAAGGAGTTCGCTATACGTTTCGGAGTAAAATTTTTCTCGTTCCATTGGGTAAACCTAAGAATAACACCGCGCCTGCTTTGAGGAAGCTTCCTGCTAATACACTTGAACTGACGGCTGAAAGTTGGCTCGGCATGGAAGTGACGGAGTTTGACTGTAGCGGCCCTCAGCAAATGGGCGGCGGTGGTGGAAGAGGAAGAGGATGGCGTACAGATAATGGATGTTAGTAAACTAATGGATGCTAGTAAACTAATGGATGCTAGTAAACTTAAAAATTCCCAAGAGGGTCAAAGTATTGTCGAGTTCTTGGTGACGCTTCCACTGATGATCGGGTTAGTCATTGTATTGATTCGAGTGAATTCTGCTATTCAAATCTCAATTGTGAATCAACAATATGCCAGAGTTCAGACCCTTAACCTCGCGTACAATAGTCCATTTTATCCGGAAAAAAATAAAAGAAGTGTATTAACAAGTTCTAAGATGAATCAAATGATAGTCGGGGTGTCAGAAAATCAACCCGGTGGTGGAGGATTTGTCCCAGAGGCAAGTACTCAAAGGGTGACAAGATTGCCTACTGCTCAAGGTCCAGACGCTCCACAAGAAGAACCAAATCAGCGAGCAAAAGTTAGAATTCGTGATACAGTAACATTATGTACTCAAAGTGTAGTAATTAAACCAGGCGGAGGGGGAGCAACACCCCTCATTAATGGCGATAGTTATGCCGCGAATCCTGCAGGTTCGGGCGACTATTTCTACTGTGGGAGTGAGGTCAAGTATGAACAATAAGGCTCTAACCTTGTCTCTCATTATGGCAGTTATGGCGGTATTTTTTGTGCAGAGCTATGTCTCAAGTATTGAAGAAGAGGAAAAGAAAAAGTACGGAACAAATGTCTTAGTGGTTGTTGCAAAAAAAGACATTCGAGAGATGGATACGATTAATGAGACTCAGCTTGAGTACATGGTTATTCCTAAAAGATATCTGGAGCCTGCAGCAGTCTCAGTTGAAAAGAAGGAAGAAGACGCTGGTACTGCTAAGGCACTGAAACTGATTGCAGGAAACGTAGCAGTGGTTCCAATTAAAAAGGGTGAGCAGATCACTTATAATAAGATTACTGATCCCAGCATGAGGACAGGACTTTCTCCTCAGATTGCTCCAGGAAAGCGGGCGATCTCTATTCCGGTTTCAGAGATTAGTGGGATTTCTAAGCTCGTTAAGCCTGGAGATCGCGTGGATTTAATCTCCGTTGTAGATTTAGGAGGCGGTAAGGATCGCAAGATTGCCAAAACAGTACTTCAAGACGTAGTGATTCTAGCAGTGGGTCGATACATTACGAATAATGTTGCGCGTGCAGTTGAGATGGATCCTTACGGTGGAAAAGAGAGAATTAAGCCTCTAGCTGAGGATTATAGTTTTTCTACGGTCACCATAGAGGTTGATCCTATTCAAGTTCAATCAGTTTTTCTGCTCCTGAATAGTGGAGACAATGCTCTCACGTTATCTTTAAGGAATAATGATGATTTAGAGAGAGTGAATCTTCCTGATACTTCACTTGTGGATATGTTCGGTGAGCTTGTGAGAGGACGAGGAGGAGCGCAGAGGCGCTAAGATGAAGAATTCACGGATGAAGAAAATATTTGTGACCTGGACTTTGATCATGGCGTTCGCGCTCAATGGATTTAGTATTTTTTCAGTGAAGCAGTTGAGCTTTGCTGCGATTCAGAAGAAGGGTAAGTACCAACGGTCTAAGCTCACTTCAGATGAGTCCGAGTCAGTGGCAGATCAAAGGAGATTAGTCTTAAGCACGGGTGAGGATAAGACCGTAGATTTAGATTTTGATCCAAACCCGACCCAAAATGGGATTGCATATGGGAATCCAGTTGTGGTTCAGACCACCTTGGTGCGACTAGGAGAAAAAAGACAGCTCGTTTTTAAGCCCCTCAAAGCAGGTGAAAGCACGGTGACTGTTCGAGATAATGAGGGTACCATTCGCGTGATTTTTCACGTCAGAGTACTTGGATCTAATCTCCTTAGGCTTGCCTCTGAGATGAGGACCCTTTTACGAGATATTGAAGGAATTGAGATTCGAATTGTTGGAGCAAAAATTGTGGTCGAGGGTGATGTCCTTACTCCTGCTGACTACGGAAAGCTTTTTACAGTGATTACCGATAAGGTCTACTCCGATAGTGTCATCAACATGACAGGGCTTTCCCCTATGACCATGCAGGTGATCGCCAAAAAGATTCAAGATGACGTGCAGTCATTTGCGCCTAAAGTTACAACCCGAGTGGTCAATGGGATGATCTTTCTCGAGGGAAGTGTGAATAAGGAAGATGATGCAAAACGGGCTTTAATGCAGGCCTCGCTCTATCTTCCTGATTTGCGTCCTGGAAGCCCTCTTGAGAAAGACTCAACCGTTCAGCGCTTGGCAGGACGATCTTTGATTCAGAACTTTATTGTCGTCAATCCTCAGCCTCCGAAGAAACAAGATAAACTGGTGAGAGTATCAGTTCACTTCGTTGAGCTCGCCAAGGACTATAATAAAAACTATGGATTTGCTTGGCAGCCAGGCTTCTCAGGGCAGCCTCAAATCACAATTGGACAAACGCAAGGGGGAGCAACTGGGGCAACCGGTCCTTCCTTTGCTGGGATTATTACCAATTTATTCCCATCCCTTGATAGTGCTCAGGCTGCAGGCTATGCACGTATCCTCAAGGCAGGTACGGTCATTGTTCGAAGTGGGCAAAATGCTAAGATAGAAGAAACTACCGATTATCCCTTTTTACAGACAAATGGAGCAGCTCAAGCGCCTACGTCTTCATCCAAGTCTGTAGGCCTGGTTGTCGCTGTTACGCCTCAGGTCCTAGGTGATAGTGAAGACATTCAGCTTGACCTGGAGCTTACTCAATCGAGCTTGGTCGGCAAGGCTCCTGTGGGTGGAGCACCCACTACTTCCAATCAAAAAGTTCAGACCAAGATCTATATCAAATCCAGTGAGAGTGCTGCTGTAGCTGGGATTTCTCTCAGTGATGTTGGCACTGATTTCAATAAGGATAGTCCAAGTCAGTCTTCTACAATTTTTAATCTTTATCGCTCCAAGGCATATCGCAAAAAGAAGAGTCAGTTCGTTGTCTTCGTTACTCCACAAATTGTGGAAAATGCCTCAGAAGGAACTGAGGATCTGAAAAAGAATTTCAGAATTAAGGTCAGATAAAAAGGATTTTGGGGGAAGAAAGCTTATGCCAGGGCATATCATCGCAGTAGTTGGAGGTAAGGGAGGAGTGGGGAAAAGTATTTTCACTGCTAACTTTGCTATCTCCTACTTACAGGAGTTTAAACAGAGACCATTGATTGTGGATCTAGATCTCACCAGTTTAGGGGATCAAAATATTATTCTCGGACAAAATCCAGCAAAAAATATAGTCGATGTTTCCAAGATGCCTCCAGGACCAGTGGATCCAAAAACATTAGCCCCTTTCATGATCAATGCTCCTGCCGGGTATAGCTACATTGGCGCACCCAAGGATGCAATTATTGCTCGAGACCTTGACCTGGATGGACTGGGGAGATTTCTCAAGGCTGCACCCAACGTATTTAATCTCGTCGTAGTGGATTGCGGAACTGGCATGGATCCATGGGCATTGAAAACCATGGAGTATGCTTCAGCGATTTTTGTCATCACCTCTGCAGACGTCATCGTGATTAATCAGACGAAAAGGGTGTTGGCAAAGATTCAGGAGCTTTTGTTTCCCCCAGAGATGGTTCAGATCATTGTGAATCGTTACTCCCAGAGTAACATCATTAACCCGCAGATGATTCAAAAGAACTTAAATCGCCCAATCTTTGCTGCAGTGCCCGAGGATGTTGCTACTTGCGATGGGTCCTTAGCTAAAAGTACTCCACTCTGTATTGCTGCACCTAATACGCCCATATCGCGCGCCTATCACGACATTGTTAGAAAGATTCAGCAGACCAATCTTCTTGAGAGTCTCGCTAAGTTAAAGAAACCTACAGGGGTAGTTGCAAAAGCCCAAGCGCAGGCTGCACCTGCGGGGGGCGATAAAGCAGCTGCCGGAGGGCCGGGAGGGCGAAGCTCTGCAGCACCGCTAGATCCATGGACTGCAATGAAGCTCAGGATTCATAAAGCGTTGGTTGAAAAAATGGATCTTAAGAAAATGAATACGGATACGTCTGATCCTAAGCAAATTGCAGTTTTGCGCGAAAAGACTCAAAAAGGAGTCTTGGATATTTTAACGACTGAAGATACCCAGTCCATTTTGAATACAAGAGAGCTCAAAGCTCAGATGGTGAAGGAAGTACTCGATGAGGCGCTGGGCCTGGGGCCATTAGAAGACTTATTGGCAGACGATACTGTGAGTGAAATCATGGTGAATGCGCGGGATCAGATCTATATTGAAAAGGGAGGAAAGCCCCAACTTTCCAAAGTGAACTTCTCAAGTGAGTCTCAAATGATGAACGTCATTGAGCGTATTGTAACTCCTCTTGGAAGGCGTGTAGATGAGAAGGTTCCCTTTGTTGATGCGCGTCTGATGGATGGATCGCGTGTGCATATCATTATCCCTCCTCTCGCTTTGCGTGGTCCAACGATCACGATTAGAAAGTTTCCCAAAAAGAGAATTGAGTCAAAGGACTTAGTGGCTTTTGGATCAATGACTGAGGAAATTGCTGATTTTCTTCGCTGCTGTGTCGAAGCAAAGCTCAATATCGTGGTTTCAGGAGGTACGGGATCAGGTAAGACAACTCTGCTAAACGTGCTTTCAAACTTCATTCCAGCCAGTGAGCGTATCATTACGGTTGAAGACTCAGCCGAGCTTCAGCTTGGGCAGGAACACGTCGTGAGGCTTGAGACACGTCCCAAGAATATTGAGGGAGAAGGCGAAGTCAGTATTCGTGATCTGATTAAGTGTTGTCTCAGAATGAGACCTGATCGAATCGTTGTAGGTGAGTGCCGAGGTGGAGAATCCCTAGATATGTTACAGGCGATGAATACCGGTCACTCAGGATCACTCACGACGTTGCATGCAAATAATCCCAGAGAGTGTATTGCACGTCTTGAAACTCTGGTTATGATGGCAGGTCTTGGACTTCCTGCAAAAGCGATTCGTGAAAATATCGCCTCTGCTGTGGGCTTGATCATTCAGCAAAGCCGATTGAATGATGGATCACGTAAGGTGACTTACATCACGGAAGTCGTGGGTATGCAGGGTGAGGTCGTCAGCACTCAGGACATTTTCGTCTACAAGCAAGAGGGATTGGATAAGAAGCGAAAAATTATTGGTCGCTTCGTTCCTACGGGATTCATCCCCAAGTTTGTTGAGGAGATGGAGGCTAAGGGGATGAAGATCTCAAGAAATCTATTTGCAGCTAAGTAAGAACGAGGGAGGAAAGGAGGGGTTATGGTTTTAAAGTTTTTAGGGATATTTGGTTTTGGCCTAGCCGTCTTTATCTTCTCCTATAGCTATAATAAGAGGTTTTTGGATTGGCTTAGGTTTCAATCCCTGGGGACTCGTGACTACATTGTTGAAAAGCTTGCACAGATGTTCATCGAGGTGCCTCCCAATAAAGTTCTGATCTACCTCTTTGCTATCAGTGTTGGTTCTGGGTCCATTGTTTTTCTACTCTTCCTGCCGAAGCTCATCCCTGGGATTGTTTTTGGATTTTTGACCAGCATCATTGCCTGGAAGTCACCTAAGCCGGTTGTTGATTGGATGTTTAATAGGAGAAAAAATCAATTTGTATTACAGATGGTGGATGCTCTGAGTTTAATGTCAAACGGTCTTAAATCGGGACTCTCGATTGTTCAATCTCTAGGACTAGTGACTCAGGAGATGCCTAATCCGATTCAGCAGGAGTTTACTCTAGTCCTGAGTGAGAACAAGCTAGGCGTTCCGCTTGAAGATGCGTTTTCAAATCTCGCCAAAAGAATTCCATCAGATGATGTTGAAATGTTTGTAACTTCGATTAATATTCTAAAGGAAACCGGCGGAAATTTGGCAGAAACTTTTGATACGATTGTAACCACGATTCGGGAAAGAATTAAGGTTGAGAATAAGATTGCAGCTCTGACTGCTCAGGGTTTTTATCAGGGTGTGTTTGTGATGATGATTCCTCCTATACTTGGAGTTGTATTTTATCAAACAGATCCAGAGTTTATGCAGCCGCTGTTTAATACGACACTGGGGTGGGTTGCAATTCTAGTCATTATTGTCTTGGAAGTTGTAGGTTTTGTTGTCATAATGAAGGTAGTAAAAATCGACGTTTAGGTTCGGGGGACTCATGTTGCAAAGAAACATTAAAAATTGCAGAAGGTTGCTGAGTTTTGCTGGAGCTGGGATTTTAATCTGTCAGCTGTCTATGGCAAGTGTCAGTATTAAAAATGGTAATTTCTTCATGGGCTATACAGATATTGTATTTCCCGGTGGGTTTGAGCCGAAAATTGATCGAACCTATAACTCTAAAACCCCATTTAAAGGGATTTTTGGAAACGGATGGGGAAATGAGTATGAGTCCTATCTCACTGTGTCAGCTGATGGCAGTGTAGTTGTTCATGAGTATGGGGGTGGGGCTGAGAATCGCTTCATTCCAGTAGGCTTTAAAGACTCTGATTTAGATGATGCAGTATCTAAGATCGTTGAAGAGGCAAAGAAAGATGGGATTTTGAGTAATCCTAAGCTTTTAGCAGATTATCAGACTCGCTTAAGAAATGATGCAACCTTTAGAAATGATGAGTGGGAGAGATACAAAACTCGCGGTCGAATGACTCCACGTAAACTTCCTGACGGTACGCAGCTTCAGTCCAATCAATTTTCTTATCAATACATTACAAAAGTAAATAATGGCTACATCCGTGTCATGGATAGTGGAAAGATGGAATCTTTCAATGACGGTGGAAAGCTCGTGAAGGTTGCTGATAAGAACGGTAACTTTATTGCCCTAAGCTATGGATCAGAGGGAAGATTAGCCAAAATTGAAGACAACTTTAACCGTAAGATGTTCCTGACCTTTAATAAGGATGGTCTAGTAGCTAGAGTTGAAGGTGAGGGGCAGGATAAAAAAGTAGCAAACTATACTTATAATAACTCAGATGAGTTGGTGATGAGTGTAGATTCAGATAAGAACACATACACCTATCGATACGACAGTGATCACAATATGACTGAAATTGGTTACTCAGATAAGACCAAGATGCAGATCAGTTATTATGGTCGCGATAAGTATCAAAACGTAAAGAGTATTCGGGGTAGAGATGGGATTTTAACTGAGTACGATTATACCTTTGAAAATGGAAACAGAAATAACGTCACTGTTGCGATTCAAGTCAAGGATAAGGCTGGTAAGACGATTTCTAAGAATAAGTATCAGTACATCTCGAAGATCAAAGCAGGTGGTGATGTTTGGACTTATAAGTTAATCACCGATCTAGATGGTGATCGAACTGAAACGACCTATAATGACCAGAACATGCCTATTTTGATTAAGCATGGCATGGATGAGACGAACTTTTCCTATGACAAGCGAGGCCACGTTACTAAGAAAGTGACTCCTTTCGACACGACTGAACTTGAGTATGATCAGGCTGTGAATAAGGTCTCCCGTGTGGTTCAGTTTACCAAGGAAAGTCCAAATGAAAAGACTTGGTCAGAGTTTCAATACGATCAAAAAGGAAATCTAACGACCGCAAAAAACTCTGCGGGTAAGGGAGTTCGCTTGATCTATGATTCAACGGGTAGAATTAAGACCTTGGTGGATCAGTCTAGAAATGAGATCTCATTCAAGTACAATGAACACTCAAAACCTATTCAGATCACTGATTCTAAGCTCGGGTCAATCAA
>Ga0255088_1000300_pt1 | contig 23782 bp, 17 predicted proteins | sample Colum_Miss_RepB__2_FD_188587 | JGI IMG/M metagenome (GOLD analysis project Ga0255088, IMG submission 188587) | Freshwater microbial communities from Columbia River, Oregon, United States - Colum_Miss_RepB_8d | ecosystem: Environmental > Aquatic > Freshwater > River | place: USA: Oregon...
CCGCCACCGCCTTGGCCGAAGCCACCTCCGCCACCCATAGCCCCACCACCTGTAGAAAGTGGGATTTGATAAAGTTGCGAGATTTGCATGCCCGGACTATTATTTTGTGTGTATTGGGATGTGCCCTGAATTCCCCCGGTACTTTGTTGGAAAGCACCACCTCCGCCTATACCTGTCTGGCCGCCACTAGAACTGCTTCCAGTATTAAAATTAAGATTTTGGTTAGCAATCTGTGCTTGAACTGTATTATTTAAAGGGCCTGGCGGTGGTGGAGCAGGAGGCAAAATCATCCTATATCGTTGTGCAAAGAGAGCATCAGGAGAAATAAACAATCCAACCGGAATCAGGAATTTTAAACTTAGAGCTAATAAGTTTTTATTTTTGAACATGAGAAAGTTCCTTTGATAAATAAATGCTTCTATTACATAGTACCCTGTTATAAGCTAAAAAGGCTTTATTAAACAATCAAACTTGCTAATTTATAATTATTACATCGGAATAATCAGATTTAATGCGAATTGATAGGAAAACTAAGGGCAAAGTAACACTTTGAATGAAAACCTCGTTATTTTTGTGTTTCCCTCAAAAGAATCACTATTTCCGATTGATTTACAAACGAAAACAAAACAATTATAAAAAGATTTATAGTGTCTTTAATAAAATAAATTAATAAGTATTATGAGGGAATAACCTTACTATTGGGCTGCAAAAATTCCTCAATTCGCTTCTTATAGCAAACTTAGAATTGGGTTATTGTTTACAGGAATAGCCCCGAAATTTTGGAATCCAGCGTGATTTCACCCACTTACTTAGAAACCCTCTAATGGGACTAAAACTTGCCTTTTGGTTAAATTTGCAAGGATAATGAATGAGACTATAAAATTCAAATCTATTGCCTTTTTGGATTAAACCAGGGATGCGCAGGTACAAGAAGAGAAGCGGAAGACTGGCTTTAGAACTGTTAGACAAGAAAAAACAAGATTTGCCACGAATGAACACAGATTTACACAGAAGTTAAGCAGAAGACTGGCTATGGACTTATCTTAGCGTCTCCAAAACTTGGCTCAGCCTAGTTTTCTACTTCTTAAGGCAGGCCCATGATGGCGGAGCGTTTGAGTTCTTCCAAAGATTTAAATCGTTCTTCGGGGGGCATGGTTACAAAAATCCAGTCATGGCATTTCACTCGAACAATTCTGCCAGGGCGATACCCATCCAGAAGTTCGGTAAACTTTAAGCGCACCTGAATACCACTGCTGCCTAGGGGTGGGTTTCCTGTTTCTTTCCAATCGAGAACTTGTCCAATTTTTTTATCAGCCCTATGAAACCAAGTGCGAAGCGTTTTATCCGATGCACCAACCCCAAATCCTTTTTCCTGAGTAGCTTTGAGTTCATCATAAAGAGATTTGTCCATACCGCCAAAAAGGGTAAGGGTGACTACGCCGCCGCCATAGTCAAAATTTTCGACATGATCAATCCAGGCGGGGAGCCAGCGCTGCTTTTGATAACGGACATGTTTTTTGCGTTGAAGTTCGGTAGCAAAAGCCCTGCTCTCTTCATCAAGCCAAAGTTCAGAAACCGAGTATTCGTTATCGCGCCAACCTTGGGCCCATCCTAGATTAAAGTTAACTATAGTCCCCGGAGAGATTTCTTTCAGATCAACCAGCTTGCGCGATTTCCAAATTTTCGAAACCTGATCAATGTCAAAGGTGTAGGGTTTATTGATACCATCCTTGGCAGATTTTCCCTCGGGGGTCAGATTGATTTTGCCTTTGATCTCATCAACCGAAACGACTTTCCAGTTTTGGCCGCGCTTTTGATAGAAACTAAAATCATCCTCTAGGGAAACGGCATGATTATGTTTCACATGATACTTTTCCATGTTTGGGATTGCGGGAATAGTTTTTTCCTCTCCCTCTGGTGGCAATAAAAAATATCCATGAATATGGGTGCCAAGGGGGATATCACGAAGCTCTGCGGGAGCGCCGTTATACCAGATCATGCCAAAGGGAAGCATGGCAAAGTAATGAAGAGGGCCAGATTGATAACGGTCGCCTGGTGGATTTCCATCCAACCTAATTCCACCTCTTCGATTTATTGGATCGATAAAAACAAGTTCGCCTGCGATATAAGTACCTGAATCAGATGGTGGGAACTCACCTGCTTTCAGCACGGGGACTTTTTTTTCTTGAGCATAAACTAATGCAGGCAAGGCTAAGATTAAGCTGGAAGCAAGTAAAACAAGAATCGATAAAAGACGAAGCATCATGCCTGTATCTCCGAGATGGGCGCAAGGCTGTCTGCAAATTTTTCTGTTTTAACATCCATCTTTTGTGCCATGGTGAGAAGCAGATTTGAAAGCCTCGCTTTCTCGTTGACAGGTTTATGGTAGATGGCGGGGTGTTTATCATAGCCTTGGAATTGCGCAGAGGCATTAAAATCAATATGCCTACCATGCTTAAGGCCAAGCTTGGAACCACCTGCAAGAACAAGGGGAAGACTGGCATTACCATGGCTATGACCATAAGCCATACCACTGCCATAAAGTGCCATGGTGGTATCCAGCAAGGGGCCATCGGCATCTTTGACTTCGCTTAGTCGATCAAGAAAATAGCTGAACTGTTTGATGTTGAAGGCATCGTTTTCCGCAAGTTGCTTCATCAAATCAGGATTCCCGTTATGGTGGGAAAGAGAATGGCGATCTTGTTTAATACCTATTTCGGGAACAGCAAATCCCTGACCTTCTTCGCCCGTGTTGAAGGTAACAACTCTGGTCATATCGGTTTGAAAAGCAAGAATGATGAGATCATAAATAGTGCGGAGATAATCACCCAGCATCTGCATCGAGATTTCGCGGTTAAGGCGAGATTGGGTTGCTGGCTCGATCTTAGGTCGTGCAGTGTCGAGCCATTTATCAGAGCGCTCGGTCCGAATTTCCACTTCGCGAACAGAAGCTAGGTACTGCTGCAAACGGCCCCTGTCTTCATTTCCCAATTGATTATCCAAGCTTTTAGCATCATCAAGAATAGCATCAAGAATACTGCCGCGCCTTTTATAACCCCTGCGTTGACTAGCAATACCACCCTTTGGATCTTCAAAAAGTTCTCGGAACACGACCGCGGGGCTGGATTGCGAAGGCAACTGGATACCATCAGCATTCATCGAAAGGCTTCCACCCTGATTACTGAGTTCGAGTGATGAGAAGCGCGTTTTCGGTCCGGTTACCGAAGCCATCAGTTGATCTACTGAAATGGTGTTGCGTTCTGAAGGTCCAATCTTGGCACCTGTCAACCAAATGGATTTGCAATTATGATGATGGCCAAGCCCGTTTGGATGATGAATACCACTGAAGGGAGTGATATTGGAGCGATGTTTCTCGAGCGATTGCAAAGGCATCGATAATTTATAATCTGGCCCAGATTCGCGTATTTGGTAATCAACAGTGTTGACGCCGTTTGGAAGATAAATAAAGACACTGCGCTTTGCCTTCATGGGGGCATCAGCAGCACGAAGTGGAACCATGCAATCTAGAAGCGGCAAAGCAAGGGTGACGCCTAAGCCACGAAGCATATGGCGACGACTAAGCAGCCAGTTTTGTGAAAGAATGTTCATAAAAGAATTCCTAGGTTTGTTGGTATATCATCTCTTCTGAAAAAGGTCTGAATACACAAGATTCTCGATCACTGATTTAAGTTTGTAATCATCCTTCTTTGAAGATAACGCAATTGATTTGATCTGATCGATGTCGTCAACGGTCATGGCTCTGCGAAGTGCAAAGGTTGCAAGTTGTTCGACAAAGGCCAAGGCAAAGCGATCCATATCCTGCAGGAGAATTTGCTTGAATTCGAGGGAGTTATTGTAAGTGCGTCCATCCATCATTGTGCCACTTGCATTCACAGGGGGATTTGTTCCCTGCCCAGACTTCATAACTTCTTCGGTTCGCCAGCGGCCTATAGCATCGAAATTATCGAAGGCAAATCCAAGTGGATCAATCCGTTGATGGCAGGAAGCGCATATTGCATGAGTAGTATGAGCTTGCAATTGCATGCGCACGGTGGCTTTGGGTTTATTAAGAGGGGTTGGTTCCAGCGGTTCAACATTTGGCGGTGGGGGCGGTGGAGTTTTAGCAAAAATAGCTTCTGAAACCCAGACGCCACGATGTACTGGTCGGTGCCTGGTGCCATCAGACGTAAGCATGAGAATACCAGCTTGGGTAAGCAATCCACCCCGATGATCTTCTGGCTTTAGAGCAATTCGCTGCATCTCTGGATTTTTTAACGGGGGCATTTGGTAATGAAGTGCAAGCCTGGAATTCATCATGGTCCAATCGGAGTGAATGAATTCACGCAGGGAAAGGTTTTTATCAAACACCTCGTTAAAGTAACCAACCGATTCCATCACCAAGCTTTTTTCAAGCCATTTGTCGTAATCGGGGTAAAGCTCTGAATCGGGAGGGAACATACCCACTTTGTGTAATTGCAACCATTGTTGAGGGAAGGCATCGGTGAAGCGTTTGATTTTTGGATCCAACAACATGCGGGCAACCTGCGTTTTCAAAACTTCAGGCTGTTGTAGTTTTCCTGACCGGGCGGCATCTAGCAAATGGTCATCGGGGATTGAGCCCCAAAGGAAATACGAAAGACGGGAAGCTAGTTCCCAATCGTTAACCTTTGGAAGTTTCTTTAAGGGGGAACCTTCTTCGAGATAGTAAAAGTTTTTGGAAGTAAGCACGCCCACCATGGCAGCCATGTAAGCGGAGCGAAACTTTTCACCTGCAGCCATTTCATCTGCGATAACTTTCATCAGGCGCTTGATTTCATCTTCTTTAGCAGGTCGCCTCCAAGCTTTGGATGCGAAATAATTCAAACACTTTTGAGCTTCCGCCAAGTCGCCTTCTTTTGCAGGGATCATTCCTTCGCGTTTTTTACGATCCGCATCCAATAAAATCGGGCCTTCCCATTCGACCCAGTCCACAATCAATAATGGAAATATCGACCGCCCCTGTTCATCAAACAGCTTGTAACTCTGGGGCCGAGTGGATTGCATTTCCTTAGTGCTTACAAAAGGCGTATCCGTAAGGCTAAGAGTATGCCCATCAGATAACATTCCAGGAACTTCATTTGTAAGATCAAAACCACCTTCAGGAAGAAAAGATTCTATCTCAACAATGGTTGGTTTATTCTCTGCTGCGATTACATCCTGACCAACTATGGATTTTTTTAAACCCTGATGCCAAAGCGAAAGATGAGGAAGTCTTCCTTTAAAAGAAGGCAGGGCGCTGACTTGAACACGGATGCGATAAAGGCCAGGGGCAGTTGCACGGATACTACCACGATGAATCCCGGGAAAAAGCAACCAGCGATTGCCAGCAGTGGGCTCACTACGACCTTTGGTTGAAACTGGTTCTTTAAGAGGAAAACCCCTTTCAAGCACAGTTTCAGCAGCTTTAAAATATCGATCAACATGGGAAGGAGAAAGCGAAAGCATGGAACCTATACGGTTGAAACCATGCCAGCGGGGATCTTCGTTAAAGGCTCCGGGAAGATTCACATCATAATAAACGCCAAGCAAATCATAAATCGAATAGCCATATTCATCACGACTTAATCGATAATGAGATACCGGCCCACGCTTTGCCATTCGGGTCGCCTCGCCCTGCTTGATTTTGGCAGATAGCCAATCCACTGCTTTGCCAAGTTCATCGGCCTTGGGTTGAGGTTCCTTTTTAGGGGGCATCTCTCCTGAATTCATGCGGAACAAAACTTCGCCCCAACGCTGCGCTACCGAAATATCAGAAAAGTCTGTGGAAAGAGAATCGAGGCGGAATTCGCCCTTCTGTTTATTTGCATCATGACAACGCAAGCAATAAGACTTAAAAAAAAGCGCATGATCCTCCTGCGCATTAACCCCTGAGGTTAGAAAGCTCGCAAGGAAAGTAATAACCATGGCGTATTTCAAAGATCTTCTCGGGGTAATGGAGTGAATGATTATCTTAATCAAGTTTGAAGTACTGTTTACATGCCAAAACAAGCAGGAAGTTAATTATAGGCCCGAAATAAACAGCTTGCAATAAGTATATACAAGAAAGGTACCTACCCAAGATCGCCCTTTTACCCAACTTCCAAACTTTAATCCATTCTTAAGAATCCTTCAAAGGTTTTATAAAGATATACCGATAGTAGGGATAAGGGAAAATTGCCGTTGAATGCCCAGTTGTTTTTATCGGGAGATTGCCTTGACCCAGACATCGAAATCCACTTCTTACAATGATATTCCTTACGAAAGTTTTCCGTTTCAACAAACGCATCCAAATAGGTTGGCAACGATCGCCAAGCTTTTTGGATTACAATCCCCTAATATTGAAACCTGCAAGGTTTTAGAAATTGGCTGTGCTTCAGGTAACAATCTACTACCGATGGCGGAATACCTACCCAAGGCTAATTTTCTGGGCATCGATTTATCTGCAAACCAAATTGATGAAGGCAACAAGCTTCTAAAAGTTCTTGCGCTTCCCAATATTGAGCTACGTTGTCAAGATGTTCTTGATTTTAACGAAGAGACAAAATTTGATTTCATCATTATACATGGAATTTATTCGTGGGTGCCCGCATCCGTACAAGAAAAGATCCTTGCGATTTCCAAGAAGAATCTTTCACCCGATGGCGTAGCTTACATCAGTTATAATGTGCTTCCTGGATGGCATATGCGAGGAATGATCCGCGATATGATGCTTTATCACTCCGGGAAATTCCCTGACAATAACTCAAAAATCATACAGGCCAAGGCCCTTTTAGAATTCCTATCGAAATCCGTCCAAGGTGATAAAAACCCCTATGGCATATTCCTACAATCCGAACTGGAATTACTTAAGAAACAAAACGATGGTTACTTCTTCCACGAATTTTTAGAGGAGAATAACTTCCCAGTTTATTTCCATGAGTTTAATTCTGCAGCTAACCGCCATGGTTTGAAATACCTTGGCGACTCTGATGTTCGAACTATGTCTACACGCGACCTGACTCCTGAAGCCCAGCAATTACTAACCAAAACGCCTAGCATGATCGAGACGGAGCAATACATGGATTTTTTACGCAATCGCATGTTCCGTACTTCTCTGATCGTGCATGATAACAAAAACCCAATTTACAACTTAAACTCATCAGCTATTGTAAATTTTAATGTAACTTCAAACCTGACACCCGTAGAACAAAATATCGATTTGCATTCAACTAATCAGATTCAGTTCACCGCTCAAGATGGAACCGCCATAGGTACCACTGAACCACTAATCAAAGCAGCGTTGTTATGCTTGTTTGAATCCACCCCAAACTCAATGACTACTGGAGAAATCATTGAAGGCGCATACAAAAAACTTGGATCTAAACCTCCCGTGGCTGCAGAGGAACTTGCAAAAGTAATTGCACAATTAGGGCAGACACTAATTACTGCTTATACTTCTCTGCCTGTAGGTTCGCTAGAACTTACGACAATGCCGATAAATAGATCTTCGCTTGTCTCTTCAAAACCCAGAGCTTTCAAGTTGGCACAAATACAGGCAGTCACCTTGGGCATGATAACAAACCCAAGGCATCAAATGATCAGGCTCGGGGATTTCGAAAAAGTTCTTTTACCAATGTTGGATGGCAAAACAACAATAACAGAGATAATTAATAAGTTTAAAGACCTTGTAATTACTAATAAAATTGTTGTTAAGGATAACGGCACACAAGCTGATGCAACCAGAGTGAATGAAATCATTCAGCAGCAGGTGGAAAATGCGTTGAAGACGCTTGCAAAAAACGGCATGTTAGTTGATTAGATTATTCTAATTCAACAGTCCAATAGGCGTTATCAAGAAATGTACGCCAAGATTGATACTTAGTATTGTTAAGTTTCAAGCTGAGCGAAGGACTGCGCTTAGGTTTTTCTGGTTTCCGAATAAGGTTCATGCTGGCTTGCTTTGGGGTTCTGCCACCTTTTCGAACATTGCAAGAAACGCAGGCACAGACAATATTTTCCCAGGAGTTTACACCTCCCTGACTACGGGGCAGGATATGATCAAGGCTGAGTTCAGGCATCGGAAATTTTTTCCCACAATACTGACATATATTGTTATCGCGGGCAAAAATGTTCTTTCGATTAAACTTAACGGATTGCTTTGGAAATTTATCGTACTCTGTCAGACGAATAACTCTGGGAACTTGGATTTCGCAAGAAACCGTGCGAACCCAATCATCTTCTTCTTTGCGGAAAAATCTCGCCCGGTATTCACTAACCTCAAGCCAGCTCGAAAAATCATAGGTCGAATATTGCCCATCCTCGGTACTGACCACCTCTGCTTGTTCTTTTACCAAAAGAATAAATGCCCTTCGGACATTGATGATCTGAACCGCCATAAACATCTTGTTCAACACAAGAACACTGGAATCAAGAGGACAGGCTAACGATGAACCCATATAATTACCTCTATTCAAAACAATAAGAGTTTAAAACCTTAACAAATAATCAATTACGACAAATCACGAGCTATAATAAAATCATAATAGCAGTGTAATGCAAGCATAAGCAAGCCTCCATTGGTACAGAACTTCGGGAATTCTCCAAATATTCATAGAATAAAAACATGAGCGAAAAAGAAAAACTTAGCAACTCTGATGCGCGACTTGATGAAGAAAAGCTGGCAAACGGCTTAGTATCGCGTGGGTTGATGACCAACGAAGAAGTAAAAAAACACGCACCCGATGGCACCTTGGGCGCTGAAGGTTACCTAAAAAAACTTACGGCAGCAGGGTTACTTACGAAGGGGCAAGCAGAACGTGCCAAGGTAGACCTGACCCTATTAGTTGGTCAGCAAATCCCCGGATATGTAATGCTTGAGAAATTAGGCCAGGGCGCGATGGGCGTCGTTTATAAAGCATTGCAAACACGTTTGAACCGACATGTAGCAATCAAACTGCTGAAGGGGAAGAAAACCAATGATGCGGGATTCTTCGCCCAGTTGGAGCGCGAAGCCAGACTTGCTGCAAAGTTAAGCCATAACAATATCGTGCAAGCGATCGATATCGGGTCTGCAGGGAAGTTTCATTATTTTGTGATGGAGCTCATCGATGGGAAAACCATCCAAGATGAAATGAAAGCTGGTAAAAAGCGCTACGAAGAAAAAGAAGCAGTTGAAATCATTTTGCAAATAGCGCAGGCACTAGACCATGCAAGTAAGCGGGGGTTGGTGCATCGTGATATCAAGCCCGCAAACATTGTGATGACATCTGAGGGAATTGCAAAGCTTGCGGATCTAGGGATGGCGCGTGAAAATACCGATGAGGCAACTAACTCCCGCGAAAAGGGGATGATCATCGGCACTCCGAATTACATCGCTCCCGAACAGGTTCAGGGCAAATCTGATATCGATACCCGTGCCGATATTTATTCGTTAGGTGGAACTCTTTACCACATGGTTACGGGTCAACCGCCCTTTGTAGGGAACACGGTGATGGAAGTGCTGAAAATGCACGAGAAGGCTGAACTAGTACCCCCGGATCATTTGAACGATAGCCTAAGCGCAGGCCTGGGCGAAGTTGTAGAAATGATGATGGCCAAAGATCGCAACATGCGCTATGGTTCGCCCGAAGCATTAATCAAAGATCTTGAATGTCTTATTAATGATATGCCACCGAAGCTTGCAAGGCAGAAAATGAGTTCTTCGCTTGCAGCACTTTCTGAGGGCGAAGAAGAGCACGATCATATCCCTGAAGCCGAATTGCCCCAATGGGTGATGATAACTCTTGCGGCTTTAGGTACTTTGCTATTTATCAGTTTGATAGTAAACATCGTACTGATAATGCGTAGATAAAACCAAATTACTCTGGTGTCAGAAAAACCGCTCCCAAAGGGGGCAGGGTAAGCTCCATGGAATAAGGGCGGTTGTGCCAAGACATTTCCTGAGTTTGCTTACGGCCTTGGTTGCCCTTGCCGCCGCCGCCATAATAAGGCGAATCAGAATTAAGGATTTCAAGCCAAGTTTCGCCGAAAGGAACTCCCACCCTGTAGCCATCTTTAACCAGAGGGGTGAAATTAAAAACAGCTAGAACAGGCTTAGCCCCATCGAGATCCCAGCGAAGAAAAGCAAATACGCTACCTTCGTGATCCGAGCAATCAATCCATTCGAGGCCGGAGGGTTCGCAATCTTTTTCATAAAGGCCGGGCTGATTCTTATACATACGGTTTAGATCTGCGACAAACTTTTCGATACCCCGATGCTCGGGAGAATTAAGCAGATTCCAATCCAAGCTTGAATCATGATTCCACTCGGCCCAAACCCCAAGCTCTGCGCCCATGAAAATCAACTTCTTACCAGGCTGGGAATATTGCCAAGCAAGCAACAAACGCAAGTTAGCAAGCTTCTGCCAATAGTCGCCAGGCATTTTGTTTAAGAGTGAGCCCTTGCCATGCACCACTTCATCGTGGGAAAGAGGGAGGATGAAGTTTTCTTGATCGCAATAAAGCATACGGAAGCTGAGTTCATTTTGATGCCATTTGCGGTGAATCGGATCGCGTGCGGTGTAGCGAAGGGAATCATGCATCCAGCCCATATCCCATTTGTATCCAAAACCTAACCCACCAGAATGAGTAGGCCGAGAAACCATAGGCCATGAAGTTGATTCTTCAGCAAAGGTTTGAACATCAGGAAATCTGGAGTAAACCTCTTCGTTAAACTTTCGAAGAAAACTGGTAGCTTCGATATTTTCATTGCCACCATACTGATTAGGAATCCACTCGCCTTCATTCCTGCTGTAATTCAGATAGATCATGGATGCAACAGCATCAACGCGTATACCATCAATGTGGTAATGTTCAAGCCAGAAGCAGGCGCTGGAAAGCAAAAACGATCTAACTTCATGTCTGCCAAAATTGAAGATGCAGGATTTCCAATCGGGATGAAAGCCCTGCTTGGGATCAGCATGCTCGAAGAGATGGCTACCATCGAAGTAGGCCAGTCCATGTTGATCATTGGGGAAGTGGGAAGGCACCCAATCGAGAATAACGCCCAAGCCATTCTGGTGAAGATGATCAATGAGAAACATAAGATCCTGAGGCGAGCCGTATCTGCTGGTTGGCGCAAAGTAGTTGCTGGTTTGGTAACCCCACGAGCCATAAAAAGGATGCTCGGTGATAGGTAGAATCTCGAGGTGGGTAAACCCAAGTTTCAACATATGCTCGGTAAGTTGCGGGGCTAGTTCACGGTAAGTGAGCCAGCGGTTGCCATCTTCGGGAACTCTTTTCCAAGAACCCAAATGAAGTTCATAAATAGAAACCGGAGCATTATGAGCGATTTTGTTTCTACGCTCATCCATCCATGCAGAATCATTCCAAGCATAAGAAAGATTGCATAGCGCAGAAGCAGTGCGGGGTGCAATTTCCATCGCAAAAGCAAAGGGATCAGACTTTGCAACCTGATAACCCCCATGATTGGAAATAATATGAAACTTATAGAGATCACCATTTTTCAAACCAGGAACAAAACCTGCCCAGATCCCAGAACTGCCTACAAGATGCATGGGATGAACGCCAGGCTCCCAATTATTAAAATCACCAACAACACTAACTGATTGAGCAGAGGGGGCCCAAACAGAAAAATGAAAACCGGTCTGGTTATCAAGAGTGAATGGGTGAGCACCTAGCTTTTCGTAAAGCCTGCTATGGTTCCCTTCATTAAAAAGATGAAGATCCAAAGGGCCAAGCAGATTTTTTTCAGGCGGTATCCAAGTATTATTATTTTCCACTAGCGATCCTATCATATGCAAGAGATCAAGCATGACTCCCATAAAAGGAGCACCATAAAATCCCTTATTGATATTGTATCCACAGACTTCCCATCTTGCCGGATTTCCTTGGATGTTTCTCAAGGGAACCTCTGTTACAATCGATTTATTAGACTCGATCCATTTGTTCGTACCAGAGAAAATATGGGGCCAGGCTTGCAATTAATCCTAATAATTCTGATCATTGCGGTGATAATCATCCTAATCAATCGGAATCTTCCAGAATTCACAAATGTTGAAACTTGGGAAGATTCATCCCCAGAACCGGGTAAAATTCAAACAGTGCAAGAGAATATCCAAGCAGCTTGGCTAAACGCCTTGGCAAAGCGAAAAGTCGAGATCCCGGCACTTTTTCTTATTGGATTAGGCGGAATCAACCTGATTATGGGCTCCGTGATCATGTTGCGCAGCATTCAAATCTCGCAAATTCCAACTGAAGATTTTGAACGCGACTACGAAGAAGCCAAAAATATCACCCGAAAAATCATGCCCGAAGCTGCTATCAACCTCGATAACCAAGAACTCTCCATCAAAGAAATTCAAAAGAAAACCATCTGGATCAATGCAGGGTACTCTTGCTTCCTTCTAGGCGGATCATATCTGATGATTATAGGTGGTTGGAATATGCGCCAATTTAATTCTCTGGGCATGGTCATGCTTGGGGTCCTTTATTGCGCAATGCCTTGCGTCAGCTGCGCTGGTACTTGTGGCTTAGGCCAAGTGATCGCAGCATGGTGCTTGCTGGTACTATTCAACCCATTAGTAAGGCAGGAGTTTGCAAAAGTCGCAAACCGAAGCATCCAGAATCGTGATTCTGATTGTTAAAACATTTGCCAGGCTTTAATCATGATATTACAAATACCTTTAATGTTACTATTAGCTTTAGCTCAACCGCCCACACCCTTGATATGGGCTGCCGATGAAGAAGGTGGCGCACCTTATGTTTACCGAGATAACAAGCTAGGCCGAGTCGGATTCGAACTGGATATCATCAATGCCCTCGCAGAAGAATTAAAAAGACCGATCGAATTTAAACAGTATGCGTTTGATAGTTTAATCCCAGGATTACTGAAAGGCGATTTTGACTTCGCAATGAATGGGCTGGAAATCAATGAAGAGCGCCAGGAAAAAATCCGATTCTCAAAGCCTTACTACATTTACCGCCAGCAATTAGTGACCCGTGCCGATGAAAAAAGATTCAACACCCTGCTCGGATGCAAAAACACCCTAGGCGCCATCGTAGGCACCATGGATGGCACCCAAGCAGAGCGCCTGCTAAACCAAGCTAAAATCCCAATCCGCACCTATTCTTCATCAACGGAAGCCTACGCTGATCTGGTTTCTGCTGGCCGTATTGATGCGGTGTTTCTTGATTTACCCATGGCAATATCCTACGCACTACCCAACAAACGATTGCAGTTTGCAGGCAAACCAACAGCCCGAGGTTTCTACGCCATCGGATTTCATCCAAAAAATGAAACACTTGCAAAGGAAGTAGATGCTGCGATCGATGCTCTAAAAACCAATGGCAAACTACGATCCATTCTAGTGAAATGGAATTTATGGGATGAATGCCAAGAAGAACTAAGCCCGGGATTTTTATTCGAAGAAGAAGGCAGGCCCAATACTATCACACATTCTATCCTCGAAGAAAATCAAGCTTGGACAATAAATCGCTACCTACCATTGCTTCTCGAAGGCACTTGGGTAACCATCCAACTCACGCTTTGTAGTTTTGCATTGGCATTGGTTTTGGGTTTACCATTATCTCTAGCTAGGCTTTATGGAACACCTTGGTTAAAAAGCTTAGCGTTGCTGTATGTGGAATTTTTCCGGGGCATACCGGTGCTGCTGCTGCTGTTTTTTCTTTACTTTGGATTGCCTGCAATTGCAGAATCTTCAGGGTTGAATATATCCCTCGCATTAAGCCCATTTATTGCAGCGACCTTGGGTTTGGGATTGAACTATGCTGCTTACGAAGCGGAAACTTTCAGAGCAGCAATTCAATCCGTGCCCCAAGGGCAATGGGAAGCTGCTGCATCCTTGGGTATGGGCAAAACCCTTACTTTCAGGCGCATCATATTCCCTCAGGCAATGCGCATCGCCTTGCCCACCACCACCAATGACCTAGTTGCATTGTTCAAAGATACTAGCATCGCAAGCGTTGTAGCTTTGGTAGAACTCAACAAACAGTATCAAATACTGGCAAAGTCGAGTTTGAAGTTTGTGGAACTTGGATTGATAACTGCGCTGTTATACCTTGCCCTTTCCGTACCATTGGGAAGATTAGCAAGGGCATTAGAAAAAAAACTTGCACCAGAGAGGCGCTAGCAATGAATATCAAAGCGCAGGAAATATGCAAAACCTTTGGCAAACGCCCAATACTTGATGGGTTAACCCTAAACGTGTCATCTGGTGAAACCGTAGTGATAATTGGACCAAGTGGTTCTGGAAAATCGACCTTTTTACGCTGCCTCAACGGCTTACAAAGTATTGATTCAGGTACCATTCAGGTTGGGGATCACAAACTTGAAGCTTCGAATGGAAAACGCTTCAGTCCTTTTTCTTCGGATGTTCGAAAAGTACAAGGCATGATATTTCAGGATTTCAATCTATTCCCCCACATGAGTGTGTTAGGAAATGTAACCGAGGCACCAGCAAGAGTGCTAAAGCACAACCAAGCAGATGCAAGGAATCTTGGATTGGAGCTGTTAAAAAAAGTCGGCCTAGAAAGCCATGCAAATCATTATCCCTCGCAACTTTCAGGTGGGCAAAAACAAAGGGTTGCGATAGCCCGGGCACTGGCAATGAAGCCAAAAGTTTTACTTTGCGATGAAGTAACCAGTTCTCTCGACCCGGAACTAAAGCACGAAGTCCTCGATGTGTTGGAAAAGCTGAAAAACGAAGGAATGACCTTGTTGATGGTGACGCATGAAATAGGATTTGCAAAAAAAGCTGCAGACAAAGTTGTATTCCTTGCAGAAGGTAAAGTGGTGGAAGAGGGCCCACCCCAGCAGATTCTTGAAAGCCCTGAAAACTCTCGCATTCGCACTTTTATTTCAAAGTTAATGAGCTAATAAAAAAAGGCCCCATGAATAATTCACAGGGCCTTTCAAAACACAAAAGTTTTGGCGTAGTGTTACTTGCTTGAAAGCAAAAGGCTGTTGAGGCCAAGAATCAGAATTACTTGATCCAACTGCTTTTCAAGTATGGACAAGACCTTCTCAGGATCAACAATCAGAATATTATTCTCGCGAATCTGAAGCTGTTGCTTTTGCACCAACTCTTGAAGGCTCGTGAGGATACCTTTTTTGTTTCTAGTTCCATCGAGCAAAGGCAATACAAACTTTTCGAAATCTCCCACTCGGATCGTTTGATGACGAATGTTGGTAAGCACGCCATCGATACCTGCTTGCTTGCGCACAAGGGCAGGAACCTTTGGTTTTTCAAGGAACTCACGGGTGACACCCAGAGGGCGAAGCGAAAGTTCAATCGCGCCCATAGGCAGGCCGGTGTAGAACAACAAAAGTGCAGAACCAATCTGATCAACAACTCGGTCAAGCCCAGCTTGATCGGTAGGCACCTGAAGGCCAAGTTTCTTTGAAGAAAGCTCAACCAATTTATCAAACGAAATTCGTTCGGGCCATGATTCGTTCAATACACGAACTGCTGCTTTAACGAGGGGATCACGCGCAGTAGCTTCGCCACCAGTTGGCACAATGTAGGTTTCTGGCTCATTACTATGAAGCTCTGGGCCGTTTTCTTTCACGCGCAGCGTGCCTGCAATCATGAAATCACGAATCAGTTTGGTGTTTACCTGCAGCACAGTCTGCTTGCCTGAATGCACAAGAAGAGTCATGCGGAACATGCGGTTGCGCAAGAAATCCATGTACTGTTCAGATTCAATCTGGTTAGGGGCAGTGGTAAGCAATTTCTTGGCTTCCTCATGAAGATCATGGGTTGCCATCGTTCGCATATCAGCATCGCCCAGATAACTAAGGCCATGGGCCGATGCCCGTTCGATGAATTCGTGGAAATAACAAGGAGAGTTATTTTCTTCGAGGTGATCATGGAAAAGGTAATTATCAGATTGCTGGCGCAGTAATTCGAGTTCGCTCTTAAGGAACGAGCCATAGGCGTTGTTATCTTGGGGAACAGATTTCACCAAGAATTCGAGTAAGCCACGAGCCTGTTGCAATTTCTGTTGGGGAGTTTCAAATCGCTTGATGTGATAAAGCATCATGTCGCGAATCATGCCACGCATACGCCAGCCTGGCAAAACATTGTAACTGACATAAGCAACGCCATCTGGCGTCAGGTTTTTCTTGCAGATCTCAAGAATCTTTTCCTGAACTTCTTTCGGAACCCAAGAGAAAATACCATGCACGATGATATAATCAAACATGCCATCCTTGGGCCCAATGTCCATGATGTTGGCTTGGCGAAGTTCGATATTCTTAAGGCCTAGATCTGCGATAGTTTTCTTGCCTGCAGCGACTTGAGGTTCAGAATAATCAATACCCACGAACTTTGCGTTGGGCATGTTTTCTGCAATAGGAATCAGGTTGTTACCCGAAGCACAACCCAATTCAAGCACTCTTGCATTTTCAACTTTGGGAGGATTCAGGCCCAATAACTTAGCTACGGAAGCAAGCTTGTCAGGGTGGGATTGCTGATAAGGAAAACTAACATACTGGATTTCATCGTAAGCCGTTGCCATCATCTTCTCCATAATAAAATAATTCACAACTGTTAACCTATTTTGAATCGTATCTTATTCAAAAAGATAAAGAAATAGAAGTTTTGTGAAGAATTGAATTAACTCAGAAGACACTTAAGTAAGGATCATTTCGAAGCTAAAAAGCCCATGCTTTTAAGCCATTCTGCGCATCTTTGAGGCCAGTCATTAATAGGGTGAACATCTTTTCTCATGCCAAAACCATGGCCACCCTTCGCACAAATATGCAGCTCTGCACTAAGATTTTGCTTCTTGTATTCCAAATAAAGCATCGCAGCTTCAACAGGGTTTAGCTTGTCATCATGGGCGACCAAAAAGAAGGCAGGTGGCGCATCTGCAGGTACTTTAAACCCCTCACGGAACTTGCTTTTATCGTCCTTGTGAAGAAAACCTCCACCATAAATAAAGATCAGAAAATCCGGGCCACTCGCATCATCCAACCCCTTCTTTTGCTCATAAGTTCGCTCACCCCGATCCCACGAAACATGTCCTGCTAAATTCCCGCCCGCAGAGAAACCCAAAATCCCAACTCGCTTTGGATCTAAGTTCCATTCCTTTGCATGATTGCGCACCAAACCCAGCGCCCGCTTGTGTGCCCTCATGTGCCCAAGAAAGAAACATGTAGCCACCACCTGGCGCAACAATCACCGAGGCGCCATTGGGCTTCGCAGGTTTATAAATTGTAATGGTTGGTTCAAGCACATCAGAAATGCGATTGGGCCCAGGCTTCCCATAAGAATCAATCAGTTTCTTTGTAGCTTCCGACTTTGGATTCATCTTCGAAGGCGGGCCATCAGGCCATAGTTTTAATGTCAAAGGCTCTTCAGCGCTTGCCAATTTAAAACTAAGTGCAAGATAAACGCTAACGCATAGAAAAATTCTAATCAGAAACATGATTGAAGCCTCTTAATCTAATTCTTTTTGGGGGAACGCAAATCCTTCTTGCAATTGGGATCTGCTGCAACTGCATCGCCCACTTTTTCAACTGGATGTGTAAACAGATATTTCCAAACTGATTCATGAATAAATTTACCCGAGGCATCCTTCACCGCAGCGCCACCGGGGGTCACCGAACTATGCGCCCTTTTATCATCGTTCTTAACATCTGCATCAGTGATCAGCCTTCTACTGTTACCAAAAGGCGCAGGCATTTTGTCCACATTAACAATCGGACCAAAAGCATTAAGCCCAAGCAGTTCCCACGATCTGCAATAATGATCGCCTTTCCAACCACCATCCAACACATGGCTAAAACCAAAATATCTATTTTCAGGAGTTGCAGAGGGAAGCGCCTGCCAGGTTTCATATTGATCGCGTGGGCCACAGAACATAACCACTCGATCGACCTTCTGATGTTTTGCAAACCGCGCTGCAGTGGTGGAACCATGCGAGCTACCCGAAATAATAACCTTGTCCCAACGCAGACCCTTACCATCTTCAGAAATAAAATAGCCCCAGTTCCCCTCAGGGTTTTTCTTTTCAAGATACTTCACAAACTGATATGCACGCTCCATCATGCCATCGGGTTTTGGGATATTTACCACTGGGCTAAAGTCTTCGCCTGTCGCTGCTTCCAAACGAATCTTACCCAAGAATTTATCATCCGCAGGGGCGGGCTCTTTACCAAACTCACCGAACCAACCGTTTGCATAATGAACCTGGATTGCATGAAGCCCATAGCTGGAAACCCGATCAAAAAGCTGGGCATTATGGCCCATCAGCCAGATCACCAACTTGCCTTGCGAAGGCACCCGGGTATCTACACAAGCGTTTTCATAATCTGAAACCTTACCATCTTTTTCAAACACAAAACCAATCTCGGGATGAGGCTTGGCTTTGGGATCAATCTGACTGGCGCGCGCCTTGATCTCATGCTTCTTGGGCGCAGCATCTTTGTATTTAAACGGAGATTTAGCTTCCTGCGCCTGCAACAACATCAAAGGCGCAAACAACATCATCCCAACCATCATCGGAATCATTCTTCGCATGTTCGTTTCCAATTCTATAATTGATTACTTAAGCCAGCGTTCAAGCCAAGCCAAGGTTTCAACCTTGAACTCAGGGGTTACAGTATGAGGCACTCCCGCTGCCTCCACAATCTTTAATTTGTCTGCTACATTGGCTTTCTTATAAGCTTCGCTTGCACTTACAAAAGCTATGCGTGCACCTTCTATTGGGCAGTTTGGATCTTTCTCGCCATTCAAAATCAACATTGGTCTAGGCGCACATAACTTCAACATATTCGGGCAATCAAACTCTTCCAAAATACCCGGAATGATTTTGTTCCAGAGTTCCTTACAAACCTTAGCGTTGATTTCTTTCTCACCCATATCCGAAGCTGCAGCTTCATGGGCCTTACGAATGGTGTTAGCCCTCGCCTGCCATTTGCCATTCTCCAAAGTCCATTTGAAACTTTGAACTCCAATAAGAGGAACCATGACAGAAACCCGCTCATCCACCGAAGCAGCAAGCCAAGTTTGAATTCCGCCCATGCTAATCCCAACCATCGCTATGCGCGCAGGATCAACATCATCGCGTTGCAAAAGATAATCGACTGTGCACCAAAGATCCCAGCAGGTTTCAAAGTAAAAAGGCATGGGCTGCGGTTTATCCTTGGGTGCGCGCCAAGCTTTAGTAATGGCTTCGTTATAAGCCTCTGAACCTTTTTTGCCACCCGATCTTGCACCATGATGCCTTGCATCGATTGCAACACCGATCCAACCACGCTTTGCGAACTCTTCAAGCCAGGATTTCTGGCTCTCTTTATTGCCCCCGGTACCATGCAGCATGATAACTGCAGGAAGCTTGGCTTTCTTTTCCTTAGGGGAAACGAGATAAGTTGGAACCCGCTCAGCGGAACCATCAGCTTTTTTATCGCTAGTGAAATCCACTGTTTCGTAAGTGTAAGATCCAGAAGTAGTCTTCGATATCTGTTTGACATCAAGCGGAAGCTTGGGCCGATCCAAAAGTTTTTTGAACGCCTCGCGGGTTTCATCAACAGACTTGATAGTCGTTTGAGAAAAGACAAACAATACCTGCAACAGCATTAAGCTTATCGCTAATGCAGACCAACGGATGTTTCGCATGATGCTTCCCTGAGTAAGTAAACTTTATTTCTTGATCGTGAATGTAATTCCAGGCGAGGTATGGGTTTCTTCCTTATCCTTGCCTTTTGCTTTACCAGTAACCGTTATGGAAGGGGTTGCAGGTACAGCCTTTTCTGTTGAGGTAATTTCGAACTTCACCTCATTCATATTGGCGGGAATGGGGCCAGCCTTGGCAGTGACATTAGCAGGCAATCCACCCACCGTGATCACAATTTCAGAATTGAAATCCTTAGCACGACTAGCGGTTACCGTTGCAGATGCTTTCTTACCAGGCGCAATGGTTGCTGGGTCGATCTTCAACGAAAGTATAAAAGCTGGCCTTTGCAAAACTCCCAGCGTAATTTCATTCCAATAAGTTCGTGGGGGAATTGGCAAACCCGCAAGCGAAGTACTCATCGCACCCCGAACACTTGCATAGCTCTTGTAAGGTTTACCATTAATGGTAGCAGTTCCCACGATGCGAATAAGTTGTGGACCAACAGCAACCGATTCATCGATTTCAAAGTTAAGATTCCCAGCAGGTTGACCAGCTTGCGCTGGTTGCCCTTTTGGAATGCTAAGCTTTCCCGTAATACCTTTGGTTCCTTCGACAGAAACTTCTATCGTGTCTGCATAATCCCTTCGGGTTACATTAACAGGCACGGAAAATGGCGCACCAGCAGGGCCATCGAAATGATCCCCACCAATAGTAATATCAAACCCTGGTTCATAATTGGTGATGCTAAGACGATAGATCTCTGCTGGCCCGCCCCATAAATGCAAGTGCTCGACGGCAATAGTGTAATCACCATCTGCGGGGGCTTTAAAATCAAAACGACTAGCCCCCGTAGGATTAGTCTCTGCAAGCTTTGCGCCCTTCGCATCTTTCAACGCCATGTATACTTCCGTGGGCGAATAAAGATCCTGACTAGTAGCTTCAATAATCAATCTTTGATCCTTCTTGGCAGTAAAAGAGAAATGATCGAGATCACCCTTTTCCAAAAGGCGCGCAGTGATTGCAGAAGGAATCGCAATCTTATTCGCCTTGGCAGGATCGTTGTTAGGTTCGAGTTCCATGGCTTCAGTAAGATCGGAAAGCAACACACAAACAGGCCAGCCTGTAAGTCCACTCTTTCCCTTAGGCGCAATCCAGATGCTATCAAGCAATGGATCTACCGGAGCAACAACTTCTTGGGATAACGCAGTTTCAACCGCAGGGCCTGCAAAGTTTATATTGCCTTTAGTGCCCCGCTTCATTGCCATCGGTATGGGTGAAGTTGCCATGGGAAAATCACCCATACGCAATCTATAGTGAAAATCATCTCCGCCACGATAACTAACATCACGCACTTCCACCAAGTACTCACCCTCTTTTTGAAACACAAAACGCAATCTGGGATCAGTCTGGGCTCCAGGGGAATCATTACTATGGCTCTTAGGCAACTCTCGCATGGTCTTAGGATCTATCAAGTTAATCTGTGGATCAATTGAACCGCCCAACCTTCTGCCCAATACTTCGAAGCTGACTTCCTGCCCAGCTTTGACGCTGATTTTGTAATAGTCATTAGATTCTGCATCGATCTTGCCTGAAACCACACAAGGTAATGTCACCACCTGAGGCGTCATCTTGTTTTTGTTCGTATCGACTTCCAAAACTTCAGGAAGATCATCGATGCAAAGGATGCGTGTGTTGGAAACACCCTTGGCAGTGGCGATGCGAATAGTGTGAAACCCAATAGGTGCAGTTGGATCAATATCAATTTTGACTGCAAGCTTGGCTGCATCTTTTCCGTTGTTATTCTCGGTAGGAATCGTGGCTTTGCATGGGAAAGAAGAAAGAAACTTAATCGGGCCAGCAAGATTGGTTCCTGTAAGATTCAGCGTAATCGAACTACCGCGCTTTGCCCCAGCAGGGAAGATTGGCTTTAAAGTGGGTGCCCCAGCATTCGTTGGAAATGGCACCACCTTCTGAGCGTTGGCACCCATGGGAGCCATCATCATGCAAGCGAAAATAAACAACACTAAAAATGGGATCTTACGCATTACTACCTCAGTTTGATTCTTTTCAATAGGCGGGAAGATGATTGACTCATCATTTCTTTACCACAAGCAAGATCCTAAGGGATTTTCTAATGCTAGGCAAAGAAAAAGCCATGTTTCTGCCTTAACATCACATAACCCTGCGTTTCACCCGACCTCTGAACTCTTACTTTTGCTCCAACCCCTCCCAAAGTATGCTGCCTAGGCGGATTAGTGTGGCCCCTTCTTCAATTGCAATTTCGAAATCGTTACTCATCCCCATCGAAAGCTCGGGCAGCTTTTTCCCTAAAAGGTCCGAAAGTTTATCCCGAGTATTTCTCAACAATTGAAACGCTGGCCTACAACTCTCTTTTTCTGCAGCATAAGCAGCCATCCCCATCAAGCCCTGACATTGTAAATGCTTTAATGCCATAAGTTCACTGGCTAAGCCTAGCACTGAAGAAGGATCAAACCCCTGCTTGTTTTCTTCGCCACTGATGTTTACCTCTAGTAAGAAATCAAGTTTTAGGTTTTGTTTTTCGCATTCAGCTTCAAGCGCTTGCAATAGGCGCAGGCTATCCACCGAATGAAAGAGATGAATAAGGGGGAGTGTTTTGTCGATTTTATTTCGTTGCATATGCCCGATGAAGTGCCATTTAGCATTGGGAAGATGCGAGGCTTTGTTCCAAAGTTCTTGAGGCCTGCTTTCGCCCAGTTGATCTATTCCTTTTTCCATTAAAAGTTTTGCGAGGGGCGAATCAACTGTTTTTGTAACACCTACCAATGTCACTTCAGTTCTTTTCCTCGCAACTTTCTCGCACGAAGATGCGATTCTTTCCTCGACTTTATCAAGGTTTTTCTGCAAAATTGATGCTTGTTCTTCCCCGTTCATGCGCTTGCGCCTTTCTATGTTACCCTTCACTTCCTATTTTATGTATTATGGCTTTAGGATTACCAGTCACACGGATATTTCATTAAAGGGAGTTGGATTGATGGCAAACATTCGAGCTTTTCGCGCACACCGCTATGACATGGGCAGGGTTGGAAATATGAGCGAGGTCGTTGCGCCTCCTTATGATGTCATTGATGAAAAACTCCAAGAACATCTTTACAACAACAACCCCTACAATGTCATCAGGCTGGAATTAAACAAAGAGCTTCCAACCGATACCGAAACCAACAACCGCTACACCCGCAGCGCCGCAGTGCTTCGTGACTGGATTGCAGAAGATATTTTAATCCGCGATGGCTCCCCAGCACTTTATGTTTACGAACAAGAATATGTTGTCGAAGGCAAAACCCATCTGCGCAAAGGATTCATGGCACGGGTCAGACTCGAACCTTTTGGCACAGGCAAAATCTTCCCCCACGAAGAAACTCTTGCTGGCCCAAAAGCAGATAGACTTAAACTCTACCAAGCTACCAACATGAACCTTAGCCCTGTCTTTGGCCTTTACCCTGATGATAACTGCGAAGTGATGGCCAAGCTTGAAAAAGCTGTAGGGCAAGCACTTCCTATGGAAGCCACCGACCATCTGGGAACCATCAGCAGGCTTTGGACCATCCATGATCATTCTGTGGTTAGCGCAGTTACCGGCTTGATGGGCCCCAAACCTGTTTTCATAGCAGATGGCCATCATCGTTATGAAACAGGCTTGAAATATTTGGAAGAGAAGAAAGCTGCAGGCGAAGTGCTCGACTCCGAAGCCGCACCTAACTTCATCCTGATGATGCTGGTTAGCATGAGCGACCCAGGCCTTTTAATTCTCCCCACCCACCGTCTGGTTAGTGGCTTAAAAGGCATTACCTCCGAACAAGTGCAAAAGGCGCTCGAAGGGCATTTCAAAATCGAAAAAGTTGGCACCGGTAATGCTGCTGCTCTTGATGCCTGGGAATCCATTGAAGCCGATGGCGGACAAGACCTACTCGCTTTTGGCACCCTTGCAGACAACACCTGGATTCTTGGCAGGCTTACAGACACTTCAGCCATGGATAAACTTGCTGCTGCCCATAGCGGTGATTGGCGTGGTCTGGGTGTTAGCATTCTTCATGTGCTAGTTCTCGATCACCTAATGAAGGAAAAAGCCGGACACAATCCTTCTTGCAAGTATGTGCATTTACTA
>Ga0255088_1000301_pt1 | contig 23698 bp, 18 predicted proteins | sample Colum_Miss_RepB__2_FD_188587 | JGI IMG/M metagenome (GOLD analysis project Ga0255088, IMG submission 188587) | Freshwater microbial communities from Columbia River, Oregon, United States - Colum_Miss_RepB_8d | ecosystem: Environmental > Aquatic > Freshwater > River | place: USA: Oregon...
TACCCAGTGAGAATAGTAGACCATGAAGGTAAAGTGAGGGACCGAGGGGTGAAGGACTCCACTTCGGTTCCTCTTTCGTAGAATAACGACCTTAGATTTGGAATTAGTCCATCTTCGGCTGCAATCTTGAAGCGATCGGGTCTCAGTCCATCAATCATAAAGATGATCATTGGGTTGCGCTCAGGCTGAGGAGGTTCCGGCTTAAGCCAGGAGAAAAGAGAGGCTGGCCCTCGTGAGGCCCGAGAGGAGGATAAACTCATTTTTTGCTGAGGTGCAGGAGTGAGTCGTTTGAGCTCTTGCTTGAGAAGAAAGTGGTAGTCGGACTTGAGCTTGGCCAATTCCTCACGTGTGGGTTGGTGGGTGATATAGCCTAGGCGATCTTCCTCTCTAACAAGATAGGCAAGGAGATCTAAGATATTTTCCACATCTCCGAGTGGATTGACGCTTCTAAGAGCAGGCATGAAGGGCTCAAGGCTAAGTTGTGCTGCTGAGGCTGGTTCAAAAATCTGAGTCTCAGCCAGGGCAAGAGTAGATCCATAGGCCTCCTTTCGGCTCAGATATTTTGAGTTATTTGCTTCCAGTGTTTTATCTTCAATGAGTTTATGAATTCCCTTAATCACCCAATAGGACAATGGAATGAAACCACCTGCAATTTCGCGACCCAAACGGTGACTTCTGAGTTCTCTTACTTCCTTTGATACAGACCCAGGAAAATTAAAATTGAGAAGATTCACAGAGCCTAGTTTCTGAGTGAATGCAACAAGGCAGCCAGGTTGATATTGAGATTCGTCAATAGGAGTCACATCTATACTTCGTGATTCCAGAGAGGTTCTCGTCTTTGCTCGATCTAAGAATTCACCCGCAGGGTTCTCTCTATCATGAAGTTTGGGGTCGATGTAAACTAGAGATAAAACATTTCCAATACTAAAAAGCTTTAATCCGTACTGATTAGAGAGATTATTGAGATTACTCTTATTGCGGGTACGATCTTCTTGAATTTGGCCCATCCATCTTTCAAAGAAATCAGCCCTTCCTTCTCCAGGTACCTGAGTCCCTGCCCAATTTGATTTTGGATTATACCGAGTGAGTAGTGCCCCACCCAGATCAAAAAGCATCTGAAGCGATTGCGCAGGGGCCTCTGGTTTTAATGCTAGACTGAGTTCTGGGAACTCTCGGTGTTGAATAATGAGTTCCATTAGATATGCAGCTTGAGTTCGTAAACGATCCTCATATTCTTTGGCTGGGAATCTCCCTGCTGAAGTTGCCGCACCTATCCCTAAGCCAATGGTTTTGCCTAATCCAGAGAGTATGTTTCCAGAGAAATGTAGATACTCTTGAGTTTTTGCATCACTGGTAGAGATGAGGAGAGGGATTCTTAATGAGTGACTCCCTTGCTCCGTGAGCTCAAAACTATAGACTTTAATTCCTTGTGAAACAATGTCAGGAACCTCTACCAAAAACTTGGGGTCAATCGAGTCAATCTCCTTGCCTTCAAATCCGAGAGATCTAAAGTCGAGATTTGAAATGGGGTTTGAAGTATGAGATGAAATTCCAATAACAATAAATTTTTTGTCTTGGAGTTTAATAAATCCAGTTCTTAGTTTAGAATCTGCTTTCACATTTAATGATATTACGTTTAAAAAAATGAATATAAAAATTCCAGAGAAAATACATGATTTTTTTGTTTTCATCTGGCTAAATTTCCTCTTTTATTATCCCCATAATAAAATAAAAGCGTTTCTAACGCTTGGCATCGAGATACGCGATCTAAAACATTTTCGCAATAATATAAAAGATGTTGTAACTCTGATCTTTAAGTGATAATTGCTTTCTTCGTTGGGTGGAGATTTGTAATCTATATAGTCTTATCAGTATAAAAAAGTTTAAAGTTTCATATTTTAAAGCTTAGAGTCGTTATTAGATTGATGTTTTTCGTATGTGCTTTCAGAGGTTTGGGGGAGAGAGCGTTCGAATGATGATCATCATAGGGGGAATATGGAGTCCTTGCTCCATAACGAACGCTCTCATTTAAAAAAACTCATTTTTGCACATCTCATGAGTAGATCATTTCGATTGAAAAATTCTCTTTTAGATTTTATAAAAATATTTCCTGTGTGGGAGAGTCAAATCTAGTTTTTTGGAGTTCATTCATGCGTCCTTGGGATAAGACAAGGTTATATTTCTCACGGTTTATGAATCAGTTTTTCGTAATCTTTTTCATTTTTGCTCGTAATGTTTTTGCTTTTACGGATAGTTCAGAGTCCTGCCGGTTGAGTGATGATCTCATTTCTTCTTTTTCTCGTTCTTCTTACCAGCTATTCCAAGGCTGTTCTCGTTCATTTCCTGTTATTGATTCAAAGCATTGCTCTACGAACGCTACGTTTGAATCTTGGATTAATTCGGAGAAGTCTGCATCGATTCAGGGGCTTCTCATGAATGTGTCTCCCGAGGGTGTTACTCGAGGGGTGGTTACAGCATCTCCATCTCGGAGTGATCCAGATTACTTTTTCCATTGGGTGAGAGATGCTTCACTTGTAATGAGCGCTGTGATTGATCTCTATGAGGACAGCTTGAGTGCGAGTAGAAAAAGGGAGTACGAGAGGTTGCTAGAGGATTTTGTAGATTTCTCCCGGAAAAATCAGCTCACTCAAAATCTCTCCGGGGGGCTGGGTGAGCCCAAGTTTAATGTCGATGGGACGGCTTATTCATTAGAGTGGGGAAGGCCTCAAAATGATGGGCCTGCACTAAGGGCGCTTACTCTCATTCGCTTTGCGCGTATCCGACTCGCTCAGGGAGCTATAGACTGGGTTAGGGTAAGGCTCTACGATGGTCTAATTCCTACTCACAGCGTGATCAAGTCTGATCTTGAATTTATTTCTCATCACTGGAGAGAGCATTCATTTGATGTATGGGAGGAAGTGAAGGGACAACATTTTTATACTCAGATGGTGCAAAGACGGGCTCTCCTTGAGGGAGCTGCTTTAGCTGATGATCTTAAGGATTTTCAGGCTGCAAAGTGGTACCGGAAGCAAGCCCAGGCATTGGAGGCTCAGATTCTTAAGTACTGGGATGATTCGAGGAAATACATTCAAGTGACCCGGGATGACTCCGGTGGGATTTCTACTAAGGTGAGCGGGCTGGATGTTGCTGTTATTCTGGGATGTCTGCATGGTTACGCAAATGATGATTTTTTTTCATTCTCAGATGATCGAGTTATTTCAACTGCTGATGTATTAAGGCAGGCGTTTGATCAGCTCTACACGATTAATAGAGATTCTTCTCTAGGTACTGCTATTGGGCGCTACCCAGAGGATGTGTATGATGGTCATAGTGTAGGGGTGAATGCAGGTAATCCATGGGTCTTGGCTACGCTGGGTTATGCTGAATTGTATAGCCGTATTGCTCAGGACTTTTTTCGGAGGAATCAGATTAGAGTGACAACGCTCAATCTGCCCTTTTTTCAATCACTGGATGGTATCCAAAGTCTAGGAGTGAGTCTTAGGGTTGGAATTGTATTCAAGAAAGGTGGGGGTATTTTTGAGACTCTTCTCACGCTCATTCAGAAAAATGCTGACCTTTACCTGAAGAGAGTTCAGTATCATTCTCCGCTTTCCGGAAGTCTCTCTGAGCAGATGAATCGAAACACTGGCTTTATGCAAGGTGCGCGTGATCTGGCGTGGAGTTATGCGAGTTTTCTGACTGCTATTCAGGAGCGGGAAAAACTGGCGCGATTGCTATCGCCTGATTAGAAGATGTTTTTCGATCCAGTTCATGATTTTTTGAGAGTCTAAGAATACATCGTCTCGATAGGAGAGGCATGGTACCTGATCATCTTGAGTGAGTGCAATCAGCTGTTTGTAATAGTCCTTGTTTTTTCTCACCTCCTTCATGACGATTCTGTTTTGAAGGGAGTTAGATTCGATATAGTCCTTCACGCGTTTGCAGTAGGGGCAGGCTTCAAAATAATAGAGTTCAGGCTTCATATCCTTGATGTTGACATACTTTTATTGAAAAATAATGAGTAAAAAAGTAATTCTTTTGTAATGGGGTTGGGTAATATTCTTTGATGACTGCTCATTTGGGAGTGTTTTGTTCATTTTGAATCTTGATTACTCTTGGAAAAAAATGTTTGATAAATCACTTCAAGTTCGGAGGCTCTTTGTTCTGCTGAAAACCGAGAACTTATGGTGTCTCGAGCTCGCTTCGTGAGAGTGGATCTGAATAGGGTGTCACCGAGAAGGAGCTGAATCAGATCCTTGGTCTCATCTTTGTGGTTGGTGATGAGATAGTCCTTACCTGGAGTGAATAAATTCTCTGTGTCGTCCCATTGAGTGGCAATCAAAGGAATTTCACAGGCCATTGACTCAAGCAGTCTCATCGAAGGGGTAGAGGGCGTGCTTCGTTGATTTATAGTCTTAGGCGTATAAAAGGTGATTCGTGATTGAGAGAGAATTTGAGGTATTTTGTGATGGGGGATTAATCCCCTAAAATAAATCTGAGATTTGTAATCTTCAGCTGAAAAGTACTGTGGCGTAAACTTTCCATAAAGTTTAATTCTAAGATTAAGCTCTTTGGCTGCGGATAGAATTTGATCTTGAAATGTGTATGACTCAAAATCTTCTCGATTTTGCATTCCCGTGTGAACAAGTTCTCCTTGCCTGAGATCGCTATGAATCTGCTGAAACCTAGCAGTTTGGATTGCTTCAGGCCAAGTCCATGATCTATCCGTGAGCCCAAGATGGAGATACATCTGCTGAGTGTCTCTACGTGAGGTGAGGACTCCATCAATGTATTTTAGGTCTAGGTTTAGAATTTGCTCAGGTTCAGAAAAAATTTTGTGGAGATGATCGTGGATTAGAACTCTGAGTTGAGGAGTTTGTCGCCTGATTTTACCTATCAATTGAATGATTCTAGGAGCAGTACTTACATGAATGAGAGCTAAATCAATGAAATCAAATCTGATCTTAGAGTCAGTTAGAGATTCCTCTTGTTCAGGATGGTAAAAGTGAATTGTGTAGTTTTCTTTCTGATTTACTGAGAAGTAAGGGTTAATGGATTCAGTTCTTGTATTCGGATGATGAGCAGGTTCAAAAATTTCAATCTTATGGTTCTTTTGGATTAACTCAGAGCAGATTCCTCGAATAAAATGGGAAGTTCCACACGCGATTTCCTGAGTGAGAGACGGATAGAAAAAGGCTACTCTCATGACTGATATATCCCCCCGCACAAAAGGTGCGAAGGCTGCAAGCATTGTTCCAGATCCACTGTTTAAGATTCAATGAGTCTCACCCTGAAATACAAGATTCTCTTGGTCTAGAATTTTTAGAGTGATGTGCGTGAAATCAACAAATAGGTGGGCTTTAGAGTCTACCTTCTTTTGTGAAACCAGAATTCCTTTTTTATAGGAGAAACGCATGTTGAGAGCATTTCAGTCTTCATTTCTCGTTCTATTCTCTGTTTTAGTAATGCGGGGTATGATCTTATCCTAGGGCATGTTGAAGCTGATGTGAAGTGCCCTTATGATCTTGCTACACTTCAATAAGGAGCTAGATTGGCGCGACCTGCTCTGTTGAGTGAAATGAGCTATTCTTAAGGGATGAAGTGAGTCTAAGAGTAGTAAGGTAGCTCATGGGGTAGAGTAGAATAGAATGTGAGAAGATTGAGGGCAGTCTACAAGTCATAAAAGCAAAAACCCCACTCTAGAGTTGATCAGGAGTGGGGTTTTAAAATTTTTAATTTAAGTCCAAAGAGCTAGACTTAGTTTGCTTGCTTTGCTCTTTTTTGGAAGCTAGCAGTAGCTTCGAGGTATCGGCCGCTTTCTAAAAGAGCGCGGGTGATACGGTGAGGACGAGTCAACTCCTGATCAATAGGGCTGACCACTACGGCGGTCTTATCTAATTGATTTCCGCCAGCAAAACGACGCATGTTTCTTCTACTACGAGATACTTTCTTCTTAGGAGTTGCCATAGGGGCATTTATTATTTGAATTTGACTGAATTTGCAAGGGGTTTAACTCAAAATTCTGAAACTGTTCAGTCTGTTTTTGCGTATTGCTAAATTTTTTTAAGTAAATTACTTTACGCAAAGTTTTAACCCCCTGATGAGGTGCCTTATGGAAACATTCATTCAGACGATTAATCCTTCCACCGCTTCCCCCTTAGAGAAATTTGAATGCATTCGAGATGTTGAGTTGAAGAGCAAGCTCCAAGCAGGACACTATGCCTTTCAGCAATGGAGTCAAACCCCTTTATCCACTCGTCTTGCCCTGTTTTCTCGATTAGGCGAAGTTCTCCTATCTCAAAAGGAAGTGCTGGCAAGGTGGGTCTCGCTTGAGATGGGTAAGCCTTACCCCGAAGCTATAGGCGAGGTGGAAAAGTGCGCCAAGACTTGTCAATATTTTGCAGTGCAGGGGGCAACAGGTCTTCAGGATCAACAGGTACAAACCGAGGCCTATCAAAGCTATGTCAGGTTTGCTCCACTGGGTTTGATTCTGGGAATTATGCCGTGGAATTTCCCTCTATGGCAGGTGTTTAGGGCTGCTATCCCAGCAGTACTCGTGGGCAATGGGTTTATTCTCAAGCATGCGCCCCAGGTATCGCGTTGTAGTTTAGAGATTGAAAAGGTATTTCATCTTGCAGGTTTTCCGGAGGGGATTTTTCAATCCATCATCGCTCCAGTTGAAGCAACAGAGTCGATCCTCTCTGATTCCCGAGTTCAGGGCGTGACCTTGACGGGGAGTACTCGTGCAGGTCAAGCGGTAGCTGCACTGGCGGGTAAGTACCTGAAGAAATCTGTTCTAGAGTTGGGGGGCTCAGATCCATTCATTGTTCTCTCTGATGCGAATCTTCAAGAGGCTGTGCGGGTTGGAGTACGTTCACGTTTTCAGAATTGCGGTCAAACCTGTATCGCTGCAAAACGGTTTATTCTTGAGAAGTCCATTGCAAGCCAATTTATTAAGGGATTTGTATCCCAGGTGAGAAATCTTAAGGTAGGCGATCCTTTCGAATCAGGCGTACAAATTGGGCCTATGGCACGGCTAGACTTGAGGGATCAACTTGCCGATCAGGTGAGTCGCGCTATTCAGGCAGGGGCAAAAGTCCTGTGTGGAGGGCAACCCCTTAATCGTCAGGGCTATTTTTATGAGCCCACGGTTCTTCAGGTTGTTCCCGGTGAGAGTCCTGCTTGGCGCGAAGAGTTATTTGGCCCGGTCGCTGTAGTTACAGTAGCTCAGGATAGAGAGCATGCTCTTGAGTTAGCTAATGACTCTGATTACGGATTAGGCTGTAGCTTGTGGACTCAAGATCTCAATCAAGCTCGTGATTTGATTCCAAGAGTTCAAGCAGGTAGTGTGTTTATCAACGGCATGACTGTCTCTGATCCTCGGATGCCCTTTGGTGGAATAAGACAAAGTGGATACGGCAGAGAATTATCCCACTATGGTCTACATGAATTTGCAAACATTCAGGGTATCACCATTCATCGTCTTTAGTTGAGGGTAGGTTCTGTTAGAGTTCAAAGTTGTTGTAGCGCTCTAGTCTTATGCTTCACGGTGGGTGCCGGTTATTTGGTCGCACCATGCACTTCTGACTTCTTTTTATAGATGGGTTGCAAGTGGGAACAAAACTACCCCCCAAAAAGGCATCTATTGTGTTAATAGAACTGAGTCATAGGCATTGCTTTGTATTATTCCATTTAGGGGCAAGTCATTGAGAATGAAGTAGTCATGAAATCGATCTCACTATCAGTCAGAGATTTTGCTGTGCCGGTTCCTCGAGTAGGGAGTATTGATGCTTACTCAGGGTTCGGTCGCTCGCTCAGTGATGGCCAAGAAATTCATCTCAGAGTGCAGAAGCAGCGACTTGAAAAGTATGATTCCTATCAGGCTGAGGTATTCATTTCTCACTGTTTTCAAAAGTCAGGCTATGAGTTTCAGGTTTCAGGAAGAATAGATGGACTGTTTGATGATTCTCCGATCAAGATTGAGGAGATTAAAACAAGCGTCAATATTCGTGAGCTTTCTCAGCGCTTAAAAGATCATCCTTTTACACATCCTTACTCTCTTCAGCTGCAAACCTATGGATATCTTTACTGGTTGAATCATCAAACCTTACCTAAACTCACTTTTCATCTCGTATCATCTAGAAACTCAGATCAAGATGATCTAGAGGTTGCACTTGATATCAGTGACTACGAGGAGTGGCTTGATCAGCGCCTAAGTGAGCTTGTGAGTGAAGCTCAGAAGGCAGAAAAAAGAATCCAGCATCGAAGGAAGATCGTTCAAGATTTTCGATTCCCATTTGAAACCCCGCGCCCTGGCCAGGAAGATTTGATTCGTGTCCTTGAGCAGAACATGCTTTCTCAAAAGAGAATGATGATTCAGGCACCTACCGGCTTAGGCAAAACAGTGGGTGTGCTGTACCCTACTCTGAAGGAGGCTTTGGAGCGTGGGCAAAATGTGATTTATGTCACTCCAAAAAATACTCAACACTCCGTAGTGGAAGATGCAGTGAGTCGCTTTCGAAAAAACGGCACTCCGATTAAGTCCTTAACTATTACGGCAAAGAGCAAGATTTGTTTCAAGAATGAGCCGATTTGTAATCCCCAATACTGTGAGTATGCAAAAGATCACTACACGAAGGTACATTCAAACCCAGTTTTAGAAACGCTAGCGAGAAAAAGAAAACTCAAATCTGACACCTTCAGAGATGTAGCCGAAGAATATCAAGTTTGTCCGTTTGAACTTCAGTTTGCAGTTTTGCCCGAAGCAGACGTGGTGATTTGTGATTACAACTATGTCTTTGCAGGAAGATCAACCTTAGTAGCGCTTTCTCAAGATCCATTTTCTCAACAAGCAAGACCTAATCTTGTGGTGGATGAAGCGCATAATTTGCCTGCCCGCAGTTTAGATTATTACTCTCCAGTGCTAGCAAGTCCAGCGCTTGAGAAGATGAGAGATGATGTGCAGTCTTTAAGTAAACGCTACCGAGAGGAATTTATCTCATTGCTTGAGGAGTGTTTGGAGAGGATTCGTGCTTACCAAGGAAGCGAGACTGCACGAAGTTTTAAGGTGAAGTTAGAGGTTGAGAGTTTTTATGATCAGGATAACCGTTTAAGATCTTTTCTCTCTCGCTACTTAGATTCAGAAAAAGAACTCAAACCTAAGGATGTGGTTCTTAGGTTGTGCTTTTATTGGTCTGAGTTTGTCTCTACTCTAGAGTATGTGACCCAGCCTGAAAGACGAGAGTTTTTTACTACTTTTCACTCACACCCCACAGGTGGAGTGATTAAGATTACCTGCTGCGATGCTTCTCAGATGCTCAAGGATGTTTATCCTCAGTACGAGCAGGTCGTATTATTTTCTGCTACGCTGAAGCCTGAAGATTACTATCTTGAGCTCTCAGGTCTAGCTGAGGAGAGTGTTGAGTTTTTCGAGTTTCAATCGCCGTTTAAAAAAGAGAATAGAAAACTCATGATTATTCCTCAGATCTCGACAAAGTACTCTGATCGAGAGCAGAGCTATCCTAAGATTATTGAGGTCATACGGCGAGTCATTGAGTTAAATCCCGGAAATTATTTTGTGTTCTTTCCAAGCTTTGATTTTATGAATCGCGTATTTGATGGATTTCGCCCTCCGGACGGCTACACAATATTGAAGCAGGAAAGAGAGATGAAGGCCTCTCAGATTGAAGGCTATCTCGAGCACCTGAGACAGGGGGCTCGTCCAACTCTCATTTTTGCTGTGCAAGGTGGGGTTTTTTCTGAAGGAGTAGATTACCCAGGTCAAATGATTATTGGTGCTTTTGTGATTGGACCTCCTTTACCTACGTTTGATTTAGAAAGGGAGGAGATGCGAAAGTACTATGAAGAGATCAAGAAGCCTGGCTTTGACTACGTCTATACCTATCCTGCAATGGCAAAAGCAATTCAAGCTGCAGGGCGGGTGATTCGATCAGAAACAGATCGCGGTATTATTATATTAATAGATAGAAGATTTCTTCAACGAAGCTATGCCCAAAGTATGCCGAAGGATTGGTTCAAGGAAACTCCAAATGAACTCGTATCGAGTCAAATCTTAAAAGATTTATCTAATTTTTGGTCTCAGTCTGAGGTCAGTCCTGAGGATTGTATTGAGTACTAAGTCAAATCACTCAGTCTGAATAGTGATTTCAAGCAGAGATGCATCAATGATTAGACTCTTGAAGATCGCTAATCTAAGTCTTATAAATTAATTGCTAACTTTGAGATTATAAACATGAATTGATCCCAGATTTAGAGATAGTGGTGTGTGTTACTTATTATTTAGTATTTATTACCTGTCTTAGTTTAGATTTTTTAGGGGTTTTGATTGCTCTTGTTAAGAATAAAATATTCTAATCTAATTTAGTATTGAGGGGATTTTTTTCTGACGAGATCATGTTCTGATGAGTGTGGGCCTGAGGGATCGAGGTGTTCATTGAAAACGACTGAGGAGAGTTGAGTCTGAATTTGAGACTCTCGCAAAAGAGGGTGGAGGGCGTGGCGAGATTACTCCTCTCGCGGGCTGACTTTTAGAAGTCATATTGGGATGAGTATGGTTCTAATCTGCTTTGATGAGCGCGCTCATCATTCATAGTATAGGGAAGATGGCTCTTGCGAATATCTTGAGATGAATAAAGTTGCTGCAACTATTTTGGTCACAGAACAAGATTCTGGATATTAATAAAATTAATTAACCTCTAAATTGTCTTCCAAGTCTGTGCTTATTCAGATGTTTAAGTCACAGTAGAGTAGATGAGGTGAGTCTTTCAGTCATGATCAAGGAATAGAATTTGGTATTTGACTAAAATAGTACGAAATGATAGAGTCGCGTCTCTCGCTTAGGGTGTTTTTAAATACTCGAAGATTAAAAAGTTTAAGGGTTGAGTTATGCAAAGTATTGTAAAGTCTAAGATTGTATTCGGTGGTCTTTTTGTTCTGCTTGCTGCTAATAATGCTTGTAACAAAGCTTCTCATAATTCCCAGCCCCCAAACTCTCAGTCCTCAGGAGCACCACAGCCCAATCCGTTAGCCTCTCCTCGAGCTGGTTATTATCTTTTTGAGACACATCTCTCGAGTGCTGAAGTTGCGAATCAGAAGAGAGACTTCTTAGATCATGTTCATTTCGTTAATGAGGCAAGAGGTACTGACGCCTATGGTAGGCCTCGCGTACAATTCACATTACAGCAGGTGGGTGATCCAACTGCACCTCGACTTATGAGAGGGGAGTATGGTTACCCAAATACTCCTATCGTTCATACTTATCATTCAGTGGGAACTACTGCACCATTAGTGGTGAGATTCTCTGATTCGTTTAGATGGAATTTGCCTGACCAGATCATTGATACTGTCAGTCAATATGACGTAGATGGTTTAGATATATTTTTTACGCCTCAGACTCGGGCTAATCTCAACTCTGCAGACGTGAGTCTAAAAGCAGGCTATTGGATGTTTCCGAATAGACCTCGCCTAGATGAGATTATCGGAAGTCCGCCTGAGTACAACAAAACAGTGTTACTGGGGTTGCATGATGCAGATCATAACATTGATCATCATGTGGTGAGTAATCAACTTCATCCATTTCAGGTGATACTCCATGACGGATTAGTTTCTCCAAATACCGGGCATATTGCATTTTTAGGAGTTCCTGCAGGAAGTTTTTCATTCTACTCTATTGCTGTATTTGAGGAGCAGAGGCGTGCTGCAGTTACTCTACATTGGATCTTGAGTCAAGTTGACCTCGATGGGCTCTCACAGCATTTACGCCAAGTTGCTGCTGCAGGGAATCATTTGCAGGTATTAATCGATGCTTTGAATGCAGACGGAAACTTTCAGGGAACACCGATGCTTCAAAAGTTAATAAACTTAGCTCGTCCGTAATACTGACTGATTATCAATGTTCGTCACGGAGTGACCTTAGCGTGAGTCACTCCTTGTGTTTCTTCAAATCTCATCTCTTTATAGAGCTGATGAGCTTCATCTGAAGTGAATGCTTAATTAAAGTGTGCCCGCAAGGGCAGTGTTTAGAAAAAGATCATTCTATGTCACCAGTAAAGCAGTTTGTAATCAGCTTTCTCATTGGCCTATTAGTCTCAAGCATTTCAAATGCTGCGTCTATGCCAGCTCAGCTATTAAAAGAAGCTGTGATCCATCAAGACTAGTACAAGGAGCTGAGTAAGAAATTGGCGTTAAGTCAATCGCAACTTGCACAATATCAGTCCCTTTCGATTGAGGATTTTATCATTCCGTTACAACACTTGAACCCCGCTTACCGAGGTAGGGCATTTTTTGATATCCGATCAGTGGCACACTATTTTGATGTCTCGCCTTGGTACCCAAAAATGAAGATTTTTGCTGATCTGATCAGTGATTCTGCTCCGGGTTTGCTGTGATTACTTGGATTGACCCAAGTCATTGAATTGGATAAAGGATTAAGAGTCGAGCTTGAGATTGCCATCACTGCAAAAAAGAGTTTAAAAGTAGTGAGTCTCTCTGAAGAAATCGCACGAGAGACGCATGAGAGAGCATCTGAGGAGAGTGCAAGAGGGGCGATATTAGCGTCACTTTCACGAGATGCTGCACTTGAAATTATTGGAGCAGAGGTTGAGTCCCCTCGAGGAGGGAATCAATACCTTCGGCAGACGCAAAATCATATGGGTCAAGAGATTCTTATGAGGACTGTTCTGATTGATCAGTTCTTAAAAGCATCACCCGGAAAAATAGTTTTAGATGTTGGATGTGCATTTGGGGCGAATACGTTTTTGAGTCTAGAGGCAGGTGCCGCTCAGGTGATGAGTATTGATCTTGATCCGCTTCACTTGAAAAATATTCTGACTGAAGCCGATGAATCAAATCTCGATCGAATATTGCTATCCACAGGTCGATTACCTGATCGCATGGAGCTTGCCTCTGGAAGTTTTGATGTCATCCTAGTCTCACATGTCTTGCATTACTTAAACCCAGCTCAGATCAGAGAGTCTTTAGCTCGACTTCACTCACTGCTTAAGTCAGGTGGGGAGCTCTTTATTCAGTCCCTTTCCATTGAAGCAGAACCTTATGCTGATGTGAGAGAAGCGGGTTTAGCTCGAATTTCAGCTAAAGAGGAATGGCCCACTTATTTTGAAGATATTAGGCCGGGTCAACGTGTTGGAAGAATGCCACGTATGGGGCATCCTCAGGACCTCACTGTTTTAGTGAGAGAGCTTAAAGTTGCTGGCTTTGAAGTGAGGGTAACGTACGCCTATAATTTTTTGCTGAAGCAGGGGATTTCGCTGAAAAAATTCAGAAGTACATGAGTTTCCTATCGTGGGTGTTGTAGCTAAGAAGCCATAATGAGATTCTGACTGAGATTAATCGAACTTAATCTATTTTCTGATGATCTCTCTCGTAGCAGATCATTAGGGCTCTATCTTTTTTGAGTACAACTCGAGAATAGACTAAAAGTAAGATCTTTCGATATGGGGTTGTAAGACCGCCAGTACTTTTTCTAGTAGTTTGAGGAGAGTCTCCTCGATTATTTTGTCATCAGCGTGCAATGGGATGCAGATCTCTCTAGGGTTGGGCAATTTGCGAATGTAGAGGTTCGGCGTTTTTGAAGTCTTTACGGATGGCTCTAGAACTACCTCAATGGGTAGGTGAATACTATGAGCAAAGGTTTTAACTCTCTCTAAAAGAGGCTGAGCTTCACTCTCCTGAATGTCCTCGTCGAGTCCAAGAAAAATAGGGGGAAGCCTTCTCAATGCAACAAGCATCCCAAATTCAACTTTCAATTCATTTTCGGTGAGGGAAATCTTCCCTTCATGACTCCTAAGATAGGTTTGAGAGGTGCCCATCGATAGGCTAAACTCTGGCTCATCGTTCCAAGACGGTGCATCTTTTCTGATAACTAGAGTGAGGAGCTCAGAGGGATCCGACATCTCTAAGCTCATGCTCACAGACCCCTGAGAGATGAAGTTTCCAATAATGCTTGAGAGAGCCACGATGAGGCGGTCGGCGTCTGAATAAAAGATACGACCCAATGTCATTTCTTGAGGGGGAAGAATGAGTTTTAGATCTTGAACTTGCCTTGTCCTGCAAACCTCTCGCATCTGGCGTTCAAGGCGATTTAAAAAGTACTGCAGAGTGAAACAGGATTTCTTCAGCGGCAGCGTTTTGCTCGATGGTAAAGTGATCTGAAAAATTGCTCCCTGCGGAACGGCATTGCGTACTGAGAGATTTCCCTTGAGTGAGTGAATCGTGCGATCTACTGAAATTAACCCTATGCCTCTGCCTGCTAGTGTGTTGACCTCAGAGGCAGTTGAAAGCCCCGTTCGAAAAGTGAGCTGAATGATCTCAGATGAGGACATTTTGCTGAGCTGCTGATCTGATGCCAGCTTTTTCAGTTTTGCAGTTTTTTTAATCTTTTCAATATCAAAGCCTGCGCCATCGTCTTCGAGTTCAATGTGATAGTAGCCCGCAACCTCAAAAGCACGAATAAAAATGCTGCCTACAGTGGGCTTTCCCTTGTGTTGCCTTTGCTCGGGGAGTTCAATTCCATGAACAATGCTATTGGTGATGAGGTGAAGAAAGATATCACTCAACGCTGATTTGACCTGCTTTGAGACTTGAATCTTCTCCCAATTAAAATGAACAACAACCTTCTTCTTGAGCTCCTTTGCCGTTTGACTGGCTCTGAGGAGAATAAACTCCTCAAGAGAGCTCAGGGGCTTGAGGTGAAATGATGACAATGCCCAGTGAACTCTCTCGGCTGCTGGAAGATCCTCGAGTTTATGGCTGGATAAAAGCTCGTGATACCTGCTCATCAGGGACTGGATCAAGGCAGCATTGCCATTGAGTTCATCTGTAGATGGGGATGAGTCCGCCTTTGAGATTAATCCCCGATAAATGGTTTGAAGTTCCGACCACTCCTGACTCATCTGATTGATGAATTGTGGAGAGTTCTCAATGAATGAGTAAATCTGAGTAGAGTCCACTTCGAGAAGGTTTGTCTCAGCATCATGAGTCATTTGTGTGAGGAAGGTGAATCCAGCGACTCGGGAGTTGCCCTTAAGTGTGTGTAGAATTCCTAATAACTCTTTTGAATCATCTTTGTTTTTTAAATTGAGAGAGAGTCGGTGCAGAAGTTGGTCAATCTCAGTTGCAATGACTGGGAAAAGATCAGATGAGCAATTTCGGACCTGCAGAAAGCGGGAAAACACTCTCTGCTCATCAGTCTTCTTTTTTAAATCTGAGTTTTTGAGCTGAACTACCTCAGTCTTATCTTCGAGGATAATGAGTAGTTTTTCCATCTTATGGTGATGGACGATTGGCTTATAAGTAATTCCAAGATACCTCTCAATTTCAAACGGAGACGTGGTGATGTAATGAAGTGTTTCCGGGAGCTGTGTCCTCAAAGGTTCAATTGAGGCTCCGCTTTTGAGCTTCTGAAAAAGGTGAGTGATAGCTGATCTTTCTTCTGGTTTAAGTCGATCCAAACATGGAGCGAATAACACTTGATTGAGGTGTTTTCCGTTGAGATGAGCTTGCCCAAGCAATACCTCAGTGAAAGAAGAGTAGGGAGCTTGGATAAGACCGTCCTCATCCAGAGAAAAAATACCCAATGGTATGCTTGAAAAGAGATGATTGAGTTCTCCCTGGGTTTGATCTGTGATGACAGAAGGGTAAGCTAGAATGAGATATAATTCTTGTCTTGAGCTTGTGTGGTGAGTAGTTTTGATGATCTTCAATTCATATCGCTTTTTTTCTGTTTCTGAGCGAGGACTCATTTCAAGGTCAAAGCAAATGTCGTCTTTTTTTTGTTGGATGAGTTTCCTGAAATGAGAATTGATGTTCTTGTAGACTTCTTGTTCTAAGAGAGAACTGAGCATGGGTTTGGATTGATCTTTTTGACTGAGTTGAAAGTAATCCCGAGCTGCAGAGTTAGCTTGGATCACTGTGTGATCTGAATCGATGAGAAGAATGAGGGTGGGGAGATGATTAAATAGGGGATGAGAAAAGAGCTCATTGAGGTGTATTTGATCTAAATTGGCAGATTCTTTTTTAGGAGAGCGAGAGTTCATACTTCCTATTTTAGTTCGGAGTTTGAGTGTAGGACTCAAAAAAATGAAGTACATAAAAAGATTTATAAGAATGAAGTATTTATTTTCAAAATAAGAGATTAGATTCTAAGGTATGTCAATGTCTTGACTTTTATGTTCTGTATTCAGTTCGGTTTATAACTCTATCACCTAATTTTTAGAGTTGAGTTTTAAAAATTGGTTCAAATCAAGATCATTTTGAGTGAATTTTAGATTCAGGAGTTAGATAATGAGCTAAGGCTATTTTTTAAATGAGATTTAAATTTAGATCAAATTTTGATGCATTTTTTAGTTAAGTTAACGCTCTGGTAATGGAGGACGAGCTCATGATGATTTCTAATACTTCCAAGGTACTGATAATCGATGATTTTGAGACAGTCAGGGTGATTGAGCGAAAGGAACTCACAGATTTAGGTTTTACTAAGATCGAGGAGTCTGCTGACGGTGAAGATGCGAAGAAAAAATTGATCAATGCAGTGGAGACCCACGAGCCTTTTGATCTCATCCTGTGTGATTGGAATATGCCTCATTTTAATGGAATGCAGCTCCTTGAGTTTTGTCGAGACACTCAGGAGCTAAAAAATACCCCGTTCATTATGGTGACAGCCGAAGGAAATAGAAATGTAGTGGTTCAGGCACTCACCGCTGGCGCCGATGATTACATTGTCAAGCCTTTTACGAAGGATTTATTTTTGAATAAGATTCTCAAGATTAATCAGCGAGAGCAGGCTGAGTAATACAAGGTATAGATAGGTTTGATCAGCATAAGAGTAGTGCACTTAAAAAAAGTCTGACCTGAAGGTTTATGAAAAAAGTAAATCAAGAGATCAACTTGGATGCTGAAGTAAACGCAAGCTCAAATCAGGAAAGCTCAGGCCTGTTTCATGAGGTCGTGGGAAGTGATGCTTGGAGTCATCTCGTTTTAGAGGTGATTGAGGATATTTTTGTCAGGCTTTTTTCCTTAAAAATAGCTCCAGCTCCAAAATCTCCTCAGGAGTTGGAGCTAGCAGAGTCCCTTATAATCAATAGTCGTGAGAGTGTTCATGCCTATGTCCCCATCGTTGAGACGATGCTGCAAGGCTACATGGGCCTTTTCATGCGCGAGGATGTTTGTGCAAAACTCTTGTCCGCTCGCTATGGAATGCAGATTGATCAGGTGAGGCCCATGGTCAATGATGGATTGTGTGAAGTCGTAAATATGATTTTTGGTCTTCTGAAGGCTAATCTATATGAACGAGGTTGTGAGCTTCAGATGCAGATTCCTAAGGTCAATTTTGATGTTCTGGCTCTGTCAAGTCAGACTCGTACCCAGGTCTACTCTTTTTGTTCTCCCTATGGAGAGATTCACGTGATCTTCTATTTGATTCAGAGAGAGTCCAAGTCATAAGATATTAAGTGTCAATGTGATGACGAAATAACTACCTGCTCCAAGTCTATGACTTACTTTCAGCAGTGTTAACACGCTTGAAGCGCGTTCTTAATCCCTCTTAAAAACTGGCCTGATTTTTCCGATAAGCAGTTATGGGTATTTTGGAAACTCGGGTTTCTACAGCAGTGGCAGCCGAGAGGTATCAGGTTCAAAAAAGAGTATTCAAACTCTATCGTGCGCTTTTTTTGGAACTAAGCTTTCTCTATCGGAACTTGGATCAGTCTCAGACTGTAGGCCAAACATTGGTCTATCAGTCTTTGTTCAAGCTGCATGCAATGAGAGGCGAGTATGAGGTGAGTTCTTTTCATGAGAAATCTGCGAGTGAGTTGTGGAAACGTCTTGAGGCTTTACTTCTATGTCATAGGGAAAGGATCAAGCCAGTGAGGCATCCTGGTTTGAGTACTGAAGGTCTAGTTTCGTTTTCAGATGAATGTAGGAGGTTGATTTTGCAGCTTTTTGAGGTAGTATTGCAAGAGGCACTCATTGAATTGAGAGAGGTCAATAGTGGAGAAGAGGGGTGCTTTGATCTTACGTTTCATAAATGGATGCGTCATAGTTCTATAAATCCAGGCAAGCAGGGTAATCTTGATCAATATCTAGATCAGACATTATCTCTTGGGGTTGAATGCCTTACCCATACTTGGATCAATCATTTTGATGCTTATTCTTCATTTCTGCAGAGCATTGAAGAGTTAAATTCTTCAAGCGATGATTTAAGTTCGGAGCAAGCTGTTTGTCAGCTGTTGAGATCTGCTTGTTCATCATGGTCCTCCCTCCTCAATAAGAGGGTTGAGCTTAAGTTTTACTCCAATGGGCTAGGTCTATCAAACGAACTTTGCATGGATCTGATTCCAGTTTTTCTTCAGTTATTGAGAAACTCACTTGATCATGGAATTGAATCTACTCAGGAAAGAGCAATCAGCGGAAAATCTGAAGAAGGATCGATAGAGATTAGTATTTCCGGGAGAGATGAGCAGATTGAGTTGATCTATTCAGATGATGGTCGAGGAATTCAGACTACGGAACTCATGAACAGAGCCATAGAGCAGGGATTATTAAGTATAGAGCAGCAGGTAGATTTGAGTGATGAGGAGCGAAGAGAGCTCGTGTTTCTTCCTGGTTTGAGCACGCAGCGTGTTCACTCTCTTTTTTCAGGTACAGGCGTGGGCATGAGTTTCGTGAGAGATAAGCTTCGAAGTATAGGGGCTGAAATCAGGATTGATCCACGAGTTTGCTCGGGATTACGTCTACTGATTCGATTCAATAAGTGATCAATCTGGAGTAAAACTTAGGGATTCAGACAGGATTATTTTTAGAGCATTTTTTAGAAATGAGTGAGTAAATTTCAAATCTTTTAAAATATCTTTTATTATAGCTAATGTTATGGAGAATGTGGGTTTTTGTGTGAATTTGTCCATTCTGTATTCAATTTAATGATTTATTACATAAATTTAAAATAGCAATTAATACTTTATTGATGTAGGTTTGCTGATATTCATGCCCATGAGAAGGGTATGCTTTGAGTGAGAGTGAATTATGGTGATCAATCTAAAAAATTTAGTAAGTCCAGTAATTGGATTGATTTTTTGTCTTGTAAGCCCCGTATTTGCTGATTGTACCGCTCAGCCCTTGTTCGATAAGAGCGGATCTTATCAGGGCTGTTCGCTATCTTTATTTGGGGTTTCAAGCTTTCAGGCTCCGTCGCAGATTGCAAAAAACCGATGTTTAGATTTTTGTACATCTGAAGTGAAGCTCAATCCTTTGAGGAACTCCTCTCTTGAGAAGAGCTCCTCTTTAGAGTTCGGGTTAAATGCTCAACCAACCAGCTGTGCTGTGAGTTCTCTCAAAAAAGGGAATTCCCGTTTTGTACAGTTTGAGATGAGTCGTCCTAAATTAACCCCAGAGAGACGTCGAGAGTTAACACAGGGTCAAAAACCTAATGCAATTATTGTTTCTTGCAGCGACTCGAGAGTTCCTCCTGAGCTTGTATTAGATCAAGGAATTGGAGACCTTTTTGTTATTCGAACAGCAGGTCATGTTCTTGGGTCTTCTGCAATCGCTAGTATCGAGTATGCTTATCAGAATTTAGAAGCTAAAACCATCATCGTCATGGGGCATGAGTCCTGTGGAGCAGTAAAGGCTACTTTAAATCATAAGCAAGGCTCATCTCTGAATTCTCCTAGCCTAAATAAGATGATTGAGACAATTCAGCCTCACGTGAAAGAGTTTAAGGATACAGCTGATCTAGACCCTCGAATTGAAAAGCCGGTGAGAGCACATACAGAAGGTACAATTCGAGCTTTGATGAAAAAATCAGAGATTATTCAAAAAGCAGTCGAGTCCCATCAAATCGAGGTGTTAGCTGCGTTTGCTAGTATCAGTACCGGTGAAGTCACATTCTGGGAAGTCGATGTAGTTCCTGAAGCTGAGCCAAAAGCAATAAAAAAGCCCTAAGGGTTATTAGCTCTTCTTTAAGTATTGAGTGAGTAGAACAATCTGGGTTCCATTCACTCTACCCTCAATTTGAGTGGGGTTTGCTGTAAGGCTTATGTTTTTGACTACTGTTCCTCGTTTTGCAGTAAAGTTTGCTCCCTTAACGTCAAGATCCTTGATGAGTGTGACGCTATCTCCATTGGAGAGGATATTTCCAAAGCTGTCTCGACTCACCACGCCTTGAGTCTCCTCCTGATGCTCAGGTGAAAGAGGAGATTGTTTTGCCCAACTCAAGAGATCCTCTTCCATATAGAGCTGGTCTAAGAGATCTTGCGCCCACATCTCAGAAGTTAGTGCTGAGAGAATTCTCCAAATCATGACCTTGAGGGCAGGAATCTCTGTCCACATCGTTTCGTTTAAGCAGTGCCAGTGTTTCGGATTCATGGCTTCCTGATGGGTGAGTTGCTTAAGGCAGGTCTGACAAATAAGGATAGATGAATCTTGAATATCGTTGGGTGCAGAAGTGACTTGATGCGGAGATAGGTCTTCAGTTGACGAACATAATTCACACTGTGTCGGGTTTCGTTCTATCAAGCTCTCAAAGTGAGTCATTTGAAATAATCTCCAGAATTATGATTAGGGTTTTCTAAGTTTAGATTTTGAATCGTATTATTAATTCAGGAGAAAAGACAGTCAGATCCTAGGATTGACCTCCTGTTTTCGGATTTAAAATTTACCTATCTTTCAACTATGCCTATTTGAGATTGCAAAGTGTGAAATTGCTTTTATAAGGATCGCCTTGGTGTGGTGAATACAGATGTTTATTGAGATTCTGAGTGCAGTTTATTGTTTGTGGGGATTCATCTCCAGGTGTTGAGGCTACAGCTGATAGGGTGAGTGGAGAGGGGCATCGCTCCGCTTTGAGGTTTGAGTTCATTTATTGGGTCTTTTCCATGGGTAACAATCTTGAACTGGGAGAAAGTAACCTTCAAAGCCAAGTACTCCCAGGTTATGCTTCAGATTGGATTTTAGCAGATCCTTTAGAGGCCTCACTCATTGACTATTTTTCTGTAATCGAAGAATCGCTCAATTTCAGTTCAGTAATGTCAGTTCAGTCTTTAGCCTGGCGAGACTTGATGAGCAGGTTGGTCATTTCTACAAACCCAGCTCCGCTCTTACTCTCTGTGATCCATCGAGGATGATGGGTGAGCTGCTCTAAATACTTTCCGATATTAGCTACACCAACAGAGTAGGGAAACCACTCAAACATAGGTTCATCATTTGGGGAGTCTCCAATATAGAGCCATTCATTCAGCTGAGGTAAAGGAGAGAGTGAGCAGCCGGGCGCGCCGTGGTTGAGCCAGTATGCGAATCCTTTTTTCTTATCGTAGTCTCCAAACCACGTATTAACATGAATACTGGATAGTTTTGCGTGTGCACCCTGCTCTTTACAGAGGTTTAAGAGCTGTATTACTTTGGCATCTTCCCAGGTGGGTACGTCCTCACAGAAATCAATGGCCAGATCAAACTCTCGATACTGTTGATCTGATGCCCATTGAGCCGCTGGAAAATCCCTTTTGATGAGGTGGGATAAGTGGTTGAGTTTTTCTTTTAAGATCTTCTCATCTGCTCCAGCAGGAGTGAGGAGTTTTTTTCTCACTAGAGGTGAGATGGGTTTTTCAGAGGAAGAAGTAGGAGTGATTTTTGTGTCTCTCTCCATAAAGAATGTGAATGCGCCATTTTCACCCACAACCGCATCCACAGGCCAAAAACGTGCAAAGTGATCACACCACCCAGCAGGACGTCCTGTGATTGGGACTACAGCAAAGCCTGCTGCTTTGAGTCTCCAGAGAGCTGCATAGGGTTCTGCTTCTAGTTTTCCTTCCGTTGAAAGAGTGTCGTCAATGTCTAAGCAAACTCCGCGTATATGAGAGAGTGCTTGAGGACTAACTGAGCTTAAGTGTGGAGGCGTTTTTGTTTTGCAAAGATTGGACAGCTGTGGTGACACTGGACTTTCTCTCTTTCACATGGCTCTACATGAATATTGACTGAAGCATTCGGAAAAAACTGTAATATTTTGACTTCCATCTCATCACAAACGGAGTGAGATGCTTCAACCGTATGATAAGCGCACATTACCAGATGAAAATCAATATGGCGAGTCGATCCACTTTTTCGAGTTCTTAAGTCGTGAACCTCTAGGGATTCCGCTCTAAATTCATCAAATAGCTTCCTAAGAATTTGAACCTCTTCCTCTGGGAGTTGGGTGTCTGTGAGTTCGAGAAATGCAGATTTAACTTGTTTTAGAGAAATAGCGAAAATGTAAAGTGCCACACCAAAGCCTAGAAACGAATCGATCATAACCCAACCCGTGAGTTTCATGAGGATGAGTCCCACGAGAACCGCAACACTTGCAATCACATCGGATAGAAAGTGAAGTGAGTTCACGTGAAGGGCGCTACTTTCAGCTACAATGGCAGCATTTCGATTTTGAAGGTAAACAAAGTAGCTCACTCCTATAGAGATGAGGATGGAGAGGATTGCAAGTCCTTGGTTCTCTAAGGGTTCAGGATAAGCAAGATGGTGGATTCCTTCATAAAGGATCAGGAGAGCTGCTACAATGAGAAGGATAGATTCAAAAAGACTGGAAAGAGTCTCGATCTTACCATGACCAAAGGGGTGATCAGCATCAGCAGGCTTACCAGCTTCCTTCACGGTGAAGTAGGAAATTGCGGCAGAAATTAAATCTAAGAACGAGTGGACCCCCTCCGAGAGTACCCCAACCGAGTGGGATGCCCACGCAGCCCATAATTTAAGCAGGGTAAGACCAATTGTTGCACCTAAAGCAAGCGTAGCGGCGCGATGCCTAATTTTAATAGTAATAGATCAACCCCCCAGAGAAATAAGTCATGACATGAGTGATTCCTATTCCTAATTCCACCACACTACTCCAATGCTCGCCATAATGAAAAAAAGAACCTACCGTAAAACTTGCAATGAATTGAGGAGGCTCTGAGGGGTGAAGGACTTGCTTTCCTAGAGGTAATGCAAAGAATGGCTCCATCGGAATAGCACCTTTGTTCGTCAGCGTTTTGTGCAAGTACGGGATTGCTGAAAGACTCCATGTTGAGCCCAAAGAGCCTTGAGAAAAAATCCCCTGAAATGCAATTCCAAGCCCCGGTTGGCGGTCATCATCAGGGTATAAGTCGAGAGTGGCTGCCCCACCCACTCTGAAGGCTTGAGGTTCAGATCCAGTCCCGATTAATCCTGAAAGATTGAGCATTTCAGATACGCCCTGCCCATATCTTAGATTTACCCCTAGTCCTGCGCCCCGAGAGAGAAGCCACTCTGGTTCAACTCCAAGGGCTCTTTGCTCAGTGGGGATGTAGTGGGGTAAGAAGAAAACTCCGGCCCAACTTGGTTCGTTGAAGAGTAGTATAGATAAGTGTATGAAAATAAGAGAAAAATATAACTTCTTTTTTGCTGATTGATGGGGGGGGGTAGTGCGTTCTAATGAAAAGACGGGGGAGAACTGATTTTGAGTCATGAAAGCTCCTCTTTATGTGAGTTTTTTTATCTTACTCCATATTAAGATCCCATTGACAGCGTTGCAATAATACGTAATAAGAGAAGGCATCGAGTTTAACCAACCTGATGTATTTCTGTGGTGGCCATAGCTCAGCCGGTAGAGCACTGGATTGTGATTCCAGGTGTCGCGGGTTCGATCCCCGTTGGTCACCCCATT